>OLPP01000756.1_pt1 | contig 18139 bp, 16 predicted proteins | sample 1643151 | NCBI WGS metagenome assembly OLPP01 (sample SAMEA3136679, study PRJEB25190) | human gut metagenome | biome: human gut; feature: human-associated habitat; material: faeces | place: Austria | collected 2013 | reverse complement strand
AATAGGTCTGGAACAATTGTTCCAGACCTATTTAATTTAAGATAATCAGCTTTTTTGAATAATAGTTGTTTTTCTGATGAAGTAAGCGTAGCAACAAAATATGATACTTGCCAATAGACTAATCAATGAACCTGTCTTAAGTCCATAGGGAATAAAGGTTAGAACAACTTTTCCTTTTCCACTAGTGACATCGACTTTCATGAACCCCTTTTGAGCTCGTTGAATCTTAACTTTTTTATGATTTATGGTCGCTGTCCATCCCTTATCATATGGAATGGTAAAGAATAGTGACGCATTCGTTTTACTGCTATAATCAACGAACACTTTATTTTTTGACATAGTAACCTTGCTATCACGTTCATTAATAGTATCCATAGCTATCTGATAGTTTTGAGTATCAAGGGCATAAAAACTAGGATTATCAAAGGATATTGCTTTATTGCCAGGGAAACTAAGTTTGATGGTAACCATTGATTCTGTTTCAAAGTAGCCAAGGTCAAAGAAATCAAAGGTATTGTCAGTAACTTGATTCTTTGTCACACCGTTTACAGTAATTGACAGAGAGTGGTTATTGTCATCAGACCAAGAAATATTAGGAATACTAACATGGAGTTGACTATGTGGTGGAGCAATAACTTGATAGGTGATTGTTACAAAATATTTATTCGAGTTGCTAACGTTTTTAGCCACGCGCTGATTCAAAGACTTAGCATCTTGATCAAAAAGTTGAGATGGAGCTCGTTTAAAATAGGTTAAGTTAAGTCCAGAGAGAGTATTCAGCAAGCTAGTTTGATTGTCAAGCGTATTGACAGTGAAGTCAATATTATTGTAAATGCCATCAGTTAAGATAGCAAGCTGACTTGCATTATTATTTTGATAAAGCCCCATTGTTTTTTCAGAAGTTACGTGATTAAAACCATACTTATTAAGGTCAAAGTTCGATAAATTATATTTTATTCCGAAGAGACTATCAGCGATAATGGTGTTATTTTGGTAACGTAGGTTTAAATTAGTCCCTTCAGATTTGAAGCCTAACCTATCGAGTGTTGAGCTTGAAGCGGTATTTCGAATGGATGAAAACTGAGAAATACCATTATAATTGAATTTCATACTGTCGTTACCAGTTTGAGCCTCTAACCTTTCAGTACGGTAAAAAGTTTTATTTGCTTGCTTAGTTTTTGAAACTAGTTTTGTAATGGCAGACATATTTCGCAGATAGCCTTCATGAGTTGGGAATACCCACTCATTTCCAAGAGCTCCAACAACATAGTAAGTACTTAATGTAAGCTCAAAAATGCAGAATAAGAAGGTGAAACAGCGAAAAACACTCCCAGGAATTTGCTGTCTAAAATAGCTAGTAAATAGAATAGCATAGGCTAGGAGAAATGCTAGACTTAATAGCCAGGAGACTGATTCAATAAAGCTATAGTGAGATTGGAAAATCCAAGTTAGTAAGTAAGCGGTACTCAATCCTAAGAAAGATAGGAGGAGTCTTTTAAAAGAAAACTTTCTAATTCGGTTGAGTGTTTCTCCTGCCAAAAGAACAATTAGGAGAGATAGTAGCCAAGAATAGCGATGGAGAAACATGTTGGGTGCATGCATTCCTTGCCAAAACAAATCAAGAGGCTGTAAGTAGAAGCTAGCGATAAAGAAAGCTACTAATAAGAGGTAACCTAGACGTAATGATAGCTTGATTTCCCTACTAATAAAGAAAAGTAGAAAAAGAATCAAAGGTAAGATTCCCACATAAATCATAGGGATTGATCCGAATTTAGTAGTATCGTAAACTCCAACGAGATTTTTCGCAAAGAAGTCAAAATAATAGGTAGACTCTGTCAACAAACTTGACGCACCTGTAAATTTTTCACCATGTGTTGTCAAGTCAAGTAGCGTTGGTAACAGCATGACAGCACTACTTAAACCAGCTAGTATAGAGACAATTCCAAAGTCTATGAAATGAAGAATCTTACTCTTCCACCCCTTGATAGTTATCAATTGTACTATGGTGTAAAGGGTTAGGAAAATAGCCATCATATATCCAAAATAGTAGTTTTGGATAAAAAGGCAGGTTAGACTAAAAAAGTATAAGCCCCGTCTATTGAATCTTAGTAAGAGGTGTAAACCTAATATGATTAGAGGTGCTAGAATAAAGGCATCTAGCCAGGTATTAATTTCTAACTGACTGGTAGCGAAGCTCATCAAAGAAAATCCTGTAGAAAGACATAGGATGAAACTTCTTGACACTTTTGTAAAGAGACGCTTAAAGCTAAAAGCTCCTGAGAGCCCAATAAGACCGAACTTAAGCAGTGTTATATAATAAAAAGCATCGGCCATTTGGTTGACAGTAAAGAAATAGTAAAGTGGAGACAAGAAGGAACCTAGGTAATAGCTTGTTAGAGCATAGAAATTAAGCCCTAGACCACTTGTGAAGGTGTAAAAGAGGCTCCCATCTCCATGAAGTATATTCCTAAGTCCAGTTGCAAAAATCACATACTGATGAAAACCATCACTTGTTAAAATAGTCCGCTCACTACCAGGATAGATTTTTTGGCTATACAGCACACCTATCATGATTAGTACTGGCAAGAAAAAGGCAGCCAGATAAAATAATAAAGTCGTATGGTATTTTTTATTTGTCATAATGATACTAAGACAGGTTGGGATATCCCAACCTGCATCTTTTTATAGTTTAATCAGCCCATAGTGCTTTGACTTTAGCTTGCACTTCTTCATTTTCAAGGAATTCATCATAAGTTTCATCAATACGGTCAATAACCCCATTTTTAGAAACGACTACGATGTGGTTCGCTATTGTTTGGATAAATTCATGGTCATGACTGGCAAAGATAACAGACTCTTTGAAGTCACGGACGCCATCATTCAGACTTGAGATTGATTCCAAATCCAAGTGATTAGTAGGATCATCTAGAAGAAGGACGTTAGATTTCAAAAGCATGAGTTTAGAAAGCATGACACGTACCTTTTCTCCCCCTGAGAGAACACTAACAGATTTATTAACCTCATCTCCTGAGAAGAGCATACGTCCAAGGAAACCACGCACATAAGTGGCGTCCTTGATCTCGGAATACTGTGTCAGCCAGTCTGTGATCGTAAGAATTGACGGAGCCATTCGAGAATTGATTCACCGGATGCAAAGTCTTTAGAATTGTCTTTTGGAAGGTAAGAACGGCTAGTAGTAACACCCCATTTGATTGTACCTTCGTAGTCAATATCATCGGCAAGAGCACGAATCAATGCAGTTGTTTGAATATCGTTTTGACCGATGATGGCAGTCTTATCTCCCGGTCGCAAGATGAAACTAATGTTATCAAGAATAGTCTCACCATCCATCTTAACAGTGAGATTTTCAACTGTTAGAAGGTCATTACCGATTTCACGCTCTGCTTTAAAATTGATGAATGGGTATTTACGACTTGATGGGACGATTTCTTCTAGTTCAATTTTATCAAGCATTTTCTTACGAGAAGTCGCTTGTTTAGATTTTGAAGCGTTGGCAGAGAAACGTGCAACGAATTCTTGAAGTTCTTTGATTTTTTCTTCTGCTTTTGCATTACGGTCAGCCTGCAAGCATGCAGCCAATTCTGAAGATTGTTTCCAGAAGTCATAGTTACCGACATAGAGTTTGATTTTACCAAAGTCAAGGTCGGCCATATGCGTACACACCTTATTCAAGAAGTGACGGTCATGGGATACGACAATGACAGTATTTTCAAAATCAATCAAGAAATCTTCAAGCCAAGAGATTGACTGGATATCAAGACCGTTGGTAGGTTCGTCAAGAAGAAGTACATCAGGTTTACCAAAAAGCGCTTTTGCAAGGAGGACTTTCACTTTGTCACCATTAGCTAATTCGCTCATGTTTTGATAGTGAAGGTCTTCTGAGATATTTAGGTTCTGAAGCAATTGTGAGGCTTCGCTTTCAGCTTCCCAACCACCTAATTCAGCAAATAGACCTTCTAATTCAGCAGCACGAACACCATCTTCATCTGAAAAATCTTCCTTCATGTAGATGGCATCTTTTTCTTTCATAATATCGTAGAGGCGTTCATTCCCCATGATAACAACATCAATGACGCGTTCATCTTCATAGTCAAAGTGGTTCTGACGAAGAACAGAAAGACGCTCATCAGGACCAAGAGAGATATGTCCTGTTGTTGGTTCGATATCACCAGCTAAAATTTTCAAAAAAGTAGATTTACCAGCACCATTGGCACCGATAAGACCGTAAGTATTACCTGGTGTGAAGGCAATATTAACATCATCAAAAAGTTTACGATCGCTAAAACGAAGCGATACATCCGATACAGTAAGCATATAATATCCTTTATTTTTATTCTTAACTACTATTTTACGAGAAATTAGACTTTATTTCAATCGATTTTATAAGGGATTAATAAAGTCATTTGGAACTTTTTGGTAATCTTTTTGGAGGCTAAATCCACGTCCCATAACTGTAGAAGCAGGAACAATGACGATAAAGGCAGTTTCATCTATTTTTTGGATTTCTTCTTGAACTTTCGGAACCTCATGAGTTGACAAGGTAGTCATAATCATATTTTGTGCATGTCCAGTATGTCCACCAAGAACTGGAATTTTTGTTGCTCCTCGATCAGCCACTCTAGTGATGTAGTTTAGGATTTGTTCACTATTTTGCGAAATGATTAGAAGATTTCGTGATGAATTGAGTCCGACCATCATTTTATCAATTGTAAGAGAAACAACTCCAAGTGAGAGAATGGAATACATAACAGTATCAGGAGGAAAGGCAATAGCACTGATTGCGACAATGATTCCATCAACAATAAGTAGTACCATTCCTAGTGGGAGTGGTGTATATTTGTTGAGAATTTGTGTGATAATTCCAGTTCCCCCAGTTGAGGAATTTCCATAAAAGACTATTCCTAGTCCTAACCCTAATACAATCCCACCAAAAATAGCAGCCAACAAAGGTTGTTTGGTGAGTGTAGGTAAGCCCTCGGTTAATTTAATAAAAGTTGGGAAGATAAGAGATCCATAGAAGGTTTTTAGAAGAACTTCGCGACCAAGAAAGCACCAACATAAAATTAACAAAGGGATGGTGGTTGCTAAGACGAAGTTAGCATTGTTCCAACCAAAAAGGGCGTTTAAACTAATGGCTAGCCCTCCGACACCACCCGAGGCAATATTATTCTTAACTAAAAGTGAGTTATAGCCAACCGAAGCTATAAAAGAACCGATTGTAACTAAAAGTATATCTATTATTCGACGTTTCATATATTATCTCCTAGAAATGATATTCTTATTATCAAGTCTTTTTAAGTTTCCGTCAAGTAATGACTATTTTGGTTGTATCTAAGGTTGTGTTTCACGTGAAACTAGAAACATAATCTTGACAAGAATAGATAAAACAATGTAGAATAATAGTCATCAGAAGAGTAATTCTTTCCTTTTTTATAGAGAGCTGGTGGTTGCTGAAAACCAGTATGAAGGTGGAATGAATGGGCTGAAGAGAATTGACGATTAACGTGAACACATAAACGTTAGGTTTGGCACCCCTTATCGTGCAACTTCTTTGTTGAGAAGGTTTGAGATGATAGCTTCAGAAAGAGTTATCAACTGAGGTGGTACCGCGTATCAAAAGTGATTAACGCCCTCACGCATGTTTTTGCGTGGGGATTTTTTTTGTATTAGAGAGGTAATTATATGACGAAACCTATTATTTTGACGGGAGACCGTCCAACAGGGAAACTTCATCTAGGACACTATGTTGGTAGTTTAAAAAATCGTGTCCTTTTACAAAACGAAGATAAATATAACATGTTTGTCTTTTTGGCTGATCAGCAAGCCCTTACGGATCACGCCAAAGAGTCAGAGATTATCAAAGAATCAATTGGGAATGTTGCTTTAGATTATCTCTCTGTAGGTTTGGATCCAACGAAGTCGACTATTTTCATTCAAAGTCAGATTCCTGAGTTGGCTGAGTTGACTATGTATTACATGAACCTAGTTTCATTGGCACGTTTAGAGCGTAACCCAACGGTTAAGACGGAAATTGCTCAAAAAGGCTTCGGAGAATCTATTCCAACAGGCTTTTTAGTTTATCCAATTTCTCAGGCAGCTGATATCACGGCCTTTAAAGCAAATTATGTTCCTGTAGGTAATGACCAAAAGCCAATGATTGAGCAGACACGAGAAATTGCACGTAGCTTCAATCATACTTATCATTGTGATATTTTGGTTGAGCCAGAGGGAATCTACCCTAAAAATGAAGCTGCAGGACGTCTTCCAGGTCTAGATGGAAATGCTAAGATGTCTAAATCCTTGGGTAATGGTATCTTCCTTTCAGATGATGAGGACACTGTTCGTAAAAAAGTCATGAGCATGTATACGGATCCAAATCATATTCGTGTGGAAGATCCAGGCCAAATTGAAGGTAATATGGTTTTCCATTATCTTGATATCTTTGGTCGCGAAGAGGATGCTACTACAATTGCTGAAATGAAAGAACATTATCAACGAGGTGGTTTGGGAGATGTGAAGACAAAACGTTATCTTCTAGAAATCTTAGAACGTGAGTTAGCTCCAATTCGTGAACGTCGTTTAGAATATGCCAAGGATATGGGAGAAGTTTTCCGTATGCTTGAAAAAGGTAGTCAAGCAGCGCGTGAAGTTGCTGGACAAACATTGACGGAAGTAAAAGAAGCGATGGGAATTAAGTATTTCTAAGAAATAAAAAGTAGGGACTCAAGATAATCTGGAGCCCTATTTTTATTTGGAAAAAGGTTTTCTTAGAATCTTATGCGAAATCTGTTGACAAATCATTTTAGCATGATATGATATTAACAATTAAAAAATAGGCTGGGGTTTTTGTACCTCAAAACTTTGAGAAAAGAGGACGATTATAATGTCAAATTGGGACACTAAATTCTTGAAAAAAGGTTACACTTTTGATGACGTATTGCTTATTCCTGCGGAAAGTCATGTTCTACCAAACAACGTCAACTTGAAGACGAATTTGGCTAAAAATTTGACATTAAATATCCCAATTATCACTGCAGCCATGGATACGGTCACAGATAGTAAGATGGCTATCTCAATTGCTCGTGCAGGTGGTTTGGGTGTCATTCACAAAAACATGTCTATTGCGGAACAAGCTGAAGAAGTTCGAAAAGTAAAGCGCTCTGAAAATGGTGTCATCATTGATCCATTCTTCCTAACGCCTGAAAATAAAGTTGCTGAAGCTGAAGAGTTGATGCAACGTTACCGTATCTCAGGGGTTCCGATTGTTGAGACACTTGAAAATCGTAAATTGGTTGGTATTATCACAAACCGTGATATGCGTTTTATCTCTAATTACGATACTCCAATTTCAGAACACATGACTTCTGAGAAATTGGTCACTGCTCCAGTTGAAACAGATCTTGAAACGGCTGAAAGTATTCTTCATGAGCATCGTATTGAAAAGCTACCTCTAGTTGATGAAGAAGGTCGTTTGTCAGGACTTATTACTATTAAGGATATCGAAAAAGTTATCGAGTTTCCTAATGCAGCTAAGGATGAGTTCGGTCGTCTTTTGGTAGCAGGTGCTGTAGGTGTTACTTCTGATACCTTTGAACGTGCAGAAGCTCTTTTTGAAGCAGGCGCAGATGCTATTGTCATTGATACTGCACATGGTCATTCAGCAGGTGTTCTTCGTAAAATTGCTGAAATTCGTGCCCACTTCCCAGACCGTACTTTGATTGCAGGAAATATCGCAACAGCTGAAGGTGCGCGTGCACTTTATGAAGCAGGTGTCGATGTTGTTAAAGTAGGTATCGGACCAGGTTCTATTTGTACAACACGTGTGGTTGCGGGTGTAGGTGTTCCTCAAGTCACTGCTATTTACGATTCAGCTAGTGTTGCGCGTGAATACGGAAAAACAATCATTGCTGATGGTGGTATCAAATACTCAGGTGATATTGTAAAAGCTCTTGCAGCAGGTGGTAATGCTGTAATGCTTGGTTCTATGTTTGCTGGTACTGATGAAGCACCAGGTGAAACTGAGATTTTCCAAGGTCGTAAATACAAATCTTACCGTGGTATGGGATCAATTGCAGCGATGAAGAAGGGATCAAGCGATCGTTACTTCCAAGGTGCAGTTAATGAAGCGAATAAACTTGTTCCAGAAGGAATTGAAGGCCGTGTAGCTTATAAGGGTTCTGCTGCTGATATCGTATTCCAATTGATTGGCGGTATCCGTGCAGGTATGGGTTATACAGGTGCAGAAGATATCCAGGCTTTACATGACAAAGCTCAGTTTGTTGAAATGTCAGGTGCAGGACTTATTGAAAGTCACCCTCACGATGTTCAAATTACAAACGAGGCGCCTAACTACTCAGCTCATTAAAAAAACATAAAAGTACTTACTTCAGGTAAGTACTTTTTCTTTACATTGGTTTTTACAGTAGGTTTACAATATATTTACACAAACAAAATTGTCAATAAAGGGTTTGGGTGAGTTTTTGTTTACACTTTTTTTAACATCACTTGTCATATATGTAAAACACAGAAAACAGAAAAAAAGTCGCTTAATCGACTTGTTTTTCACAAATAATACCATTCTTGACTAAGAAGGTCTTTAAATCGGGTGGTAGGTTACTCAGATGATCAAGTGAAGTTGTCGTCATGAAGGTTTGAACCTCTTCGTCAATACTTTCTAACAGTTTGAGTTGACGGTGATTGTCAAGCTCACTCATGACATCATCGAGGAGAAGAATTGGAAATTCACCTGTTACTTTTTTTATCAGAGCAATCTCAGCCATTTTTAAAGAAAGAATGAGACTACGTTGTTGCCCCTGACTGCCGAAAGATGCGTTCATGTCATTAATGTAAAATGTCAAATCATCCCTATGTGGACCAACACCAGTGTTCTTTTTGAAGATATCCCTTTTGCGATTTTGCTTTAACGTGGTTAAAAATGATTCACGAATAACTTTGTTATTCCCGAATGGGATATTAGATTCGTAGGAGATTTTAAGGCGCTCTATCTGATTTGAGAGATTACTATGATGTCTATCTGCCTCTTCCTCTAATTGCTTGATAAATTCTAGTCTATGTTCGATAACGCGTGCTCCAAAATCGGAAAGCTGTTCATCTAACACTGAGAGAAAATTAATGTCTACATTGTCAGTAGATTTGAGATAGGCATTACGTTGCTTGAGTACATGATTATAACTTGATAGGTCTGAAAGGTAAACAGGCTTAATCTGTCCTAAATCAATATCTATAAATTTACGTCTTAGGCTTGGCGATCCCTTTACAAGTTGTAAATCCTCAGGAGCAAAGAGTACCACTGTCATGTGACCGATATAATCGGATAATTTAGCTTGTTTGAGGTGGTTGACCTTTGTTATGCGGCCTTTATTAGATAAACTGATTTCCAGAGGTAGCTTTCCACTATGATGATGCACGATGCCGTTCAGTTTGAGAGTATTTTGCTGAAATTGAATCAGTTCCTTATCTGAACGGGTCCTATGACTACGTGTCAATGCTAGAAAATAGATGGCCTCAAGAATATTTGTTTTTCCTTGAGCATTGCGACCAAGAAAAATATTGAGATGAGGTGAGAAGCTCACAGAGGCTTCAGTATAATTTCTAAAGTGTTGAATATCAATATTTTCGAGCCACATAGTTAGGTTCCTGGGAAACGAACGGGTTTTCGTTTAGTTTTATTGCCTTCTTTTGACGGATGTGCCTTTTGTTTCTTTTTATTATCCTGATTCATTTTTTTAACAATGGCAGCAACACGTGCTTTTTCAGCGACTTCTTTTTGATGCTCTTCAATTTCATTTGTTGTAGGAGCTATAATCGTTATTTCAAGTTCCTCAGACGGAATAGTAATAACATCCCCATAACGAAGTTTTTTTCCACGACGTTTTTCATCTTCACCATTGAATAAAACGGTATTGTTAGCTAAAAAACCTTTAATAGCTCCGCCACTATGAATGATACTTAATTCTTTTAAAAGTGCCTGCAGTGTGATGTATTCATCAAATAATTTATATTCCATAGTACCTCAACTTTCTCTTGAGATAAGATAGCATAAAAATGGTATAATTGGAAGCATAAACTTTTTAGAGGTTATCAATGAAAATTGCTGATGGTGTCTATGTACACTTCATTCCAACACAAAAATATAAAACTAATCGTATTGTTTTTCGAATGACAGGTTCTTTGAATAAACAAACAATTGCTAAACGAGCTCTGGTTTCACAAATGTTGGCTACAGCCAATCAGACGTATCCAACAGTACAGTCTTTTAAAGAGAGATTAGCTTCTCTTTATGGAACACAGTTGTCAACTAGAGTGTTAACTAAAGGGTTGACACATAGTGTTGACATAGAGTTGACATACCTGAAGGATGCCTTTATCCCTACGAATAATGGATTATTTTGGGAAGTTCTAGGATTTTTGAAAGAGTGTCTTTACAAGCCACTGTCAAGAGTAGCTCAATACCAAAATAGAGTATTTGATATAGAGAAACAAAATTTAAAGACCTACCTTGATGTTGACACAGAGAATAATTACTATTACAGTGAAGTTAAGGGAAGAGAGCTTTATTTTGTAAATGAAGGCTTGAAAGTTCCCAAATATGGTCAAGCAGAACTTGTTGAAGCGGAGACTTCGTTTACAGCTTATCAAGAATTTCAAAGTATGTTGACAAGAGATCGTATTGATATCTTTATGGTTGGAGAATTTGATGATTATCAAGTACTCCAAGGTTTACATCGTTTTCCTTTGGAGGGACGTCAAGTTGATTTACAGTTTAGCTATAGTCAACCTTATGTCAATGTGGTGAAAGAAAAGATAGAACCTAGACAGAGCAGTCAATCTATTTTACAATTAGGGTACCAATTTTCATGTCAATATGGAGATAAAGATTACTTTGCTTTAATTGTATTTAATGCCATGTTTGGTGAATTTGCCCACTCTGCTTTATTTACAACGCTTCGAGAAAAGGAAGGATTGGCTTATTCAATTAGTAGTCAATTTGATGTCTTTACAGGTTTACTAGAAGTTTACGCTGGAATTGAAAAATCTAATAGAAATCAGGCTATGCGAGGAATTAGTAGAGAATTGAATTACATTAAATTAGGACGTTTTTCAAGTTCTCTCCTGAATCAAACCAAAAAAATCATACGAATGAATGCCCTACTCTCTGAAGATCATGCCTTAACATTGGTGGAACAACGTTTTAATAAGGTGATTTTTGGCGATAAAAGTCTTTCATTAGAGAATTGGTTAGATGAGATTGAGAAGGTTAATAAAAAAGATGTTTGCCGTGTAGCGCGTCAAGTTAAGCTACAGAGTTTGTTCTTTTTAGAAGGAGTGTCTTAGAATGGCTGCTTTGAAGAAACGTTATTATCAAAAAATTGATGAAGAAGTTTATTCAGCAATTTTAGATAATGGTATGTCTTTATCAATTATTAAGAAAAAAGGATTTTTAGAAAAAGCCGCCTTTCTGTCAACGAATTTTGGGGCGCTAGATAATCACTTTTATATTGATGGTGAGTTACAATCTTACCCTGCAGGTATTGCTCATTTTCTGGAACACAAGCTATTTGAGGATGAGCAGGGAAGGGATGTGACATTGGATTTTGTCAAGCTTGGAGCTGATGTCAATGCTTTTACAACCTTGGATAAGACAACATATTATTTCTCTACCCTTGATCACTTTGAGGAGTCTTTAGAACTTTTATTAAAGTTTACATCGAAGTTTACAAGTTCCGAAGATGCTGTCAACCATGAAAAAAGAATTATTGAACAAGAAATAAATATGTATCAGGATGATCCTGATTATAGAGTATATCTGGGTTGTTTACAAAGTTTGTATCCCAATACTATATTAGGGCAAGACATTGCTGGAAGTGTTGATAGCATTGAAAAAATTACTGTAAAGGATTTGAAAGATAATTTTGACTGCTTTTACAAACCAGCAAACTGTCATCTCGTTTTGGTAGGTGATTTTGATGTTGAAGATATTTACACTTTTGTCAATGAAAAACAAAGCGGGTTTACACTACCTGAGAGAATAGTTGAAAAAGAAAAGAACCCCATTGAGTCAGATGTCCAAAAATTAGATAGTATTCAAATGGAGATTTTCATCTCAAAGCTAGCCATTGGTTTTAAGAGTGTTCCTTTTACTGATAATCGTATGAGAGAAAACATACTGGTACAGTTATTGTTTAATTTACTGTTTGGCTGGACGTCTCCTTATTATCAAAATTGGTATGCTGAAGGAAAAATAGACGAGTCTGTATCAATTGAATACGAGGTATCTAATCGATATTCATTTGTCATTATGACTATGGACACTGCAGAACCTATCCGTATGTCAAGCTTAATTCGTCAAGTGATGACGTCGGCAGATAAAAAAAGACTGTTGACGGATGAGGCATTGGATTTGCAAAAGAAAGCTTTGTATGGTGAATTTTTACGTAGTCTAGACAATATCCAGAATTTAGGAAGTCAGTATTTAGCTTATTTTGAGAATGATAAAACATACTTTGATTTTGGTCAGGAACTGATGAGCATTACTTCCAAGGATTTGAAGGACTTTTTGAATCATTATCTATCAAATATAGAGATTACCGATTTTGTTGTCTTCCCTAAATAAGTGATTATTTGCTATAATAGAGACACGAAAACAAAGAAGAATATTAGAAAGGGGAAAAATGAAGTTACACTCTCTAGGTGAGCAATTACGTGCAGCACGTATAAAGAAAGAATTAAGTTTATATGATGTAGAAAAAATTTCTGGAGTCGAAGCTCAGTTTCTTCTGGCTATGGAAATGGATCAACTTAAAGCTTTGCCAGAGGACATTCAGCAAGAAGCGCTTGAAAAGTATGCCACTTCGGTTGGTTTAGATGGAAAGCGTCTGTTTGAGGAGCAAAGACAGAACGAGCAAAAACTAAAAAAAGAAAAGAAAACAGTTGAACGTAAGGAAGAAAGCTTAGCTACCAAAGCTCCTATGTCACGCTTTTTAAAGCATAAACGTGAAGAAAAAAGAAAGTCTAACTATCTACCTTTACTAATTCTTAGTGCGGTTTCGTTACTTATCATTTGTTCAGTAGGTTATATTATTATTAGACATCTCTCTAATCAACCTCAGGTGATAAAACCGAATACTATCTCTACAGTTAATCATCTATCAACGGCTAGTAAGGCTAAATCGTCACGAAGCATTTCTGAGGTTACCGTTTCAGGGGCAAATGTAACAACGACAACTCAAGGAAATCAGCTAATGGTTGATTTCTCCAATGTGAATTCTTCAGTAGTTTTAGATGTGGAGTTATCAAAAGATAGTGATGACACATGGTTTTCAGTAGATAACTCAGATACTTCAGAGAGTTACCTCCTTTCAAAAACGAAAAATTCAAAATACTCTTTAGATTTTTCTGATAAAACGAAACCAACTCAAATTATTATTGCTCAATCTTCAAAAGTAACTCTAAAGGTAAATGGGGAGTCACTTGATTTATCGCAATTAGATAAAAATACACCTAGCTACCTAACATTAAGAATCCAATAGAATCGAGAAGAAATGTTTAAAAAAGAAAATTTACCTAATTTATTGACACTTGCTAGAATTATTTTGATTCCTATCTTTTTATTAATGACATCACTTGCGTCAAGTAATATCATGCATATTGCTGCGGCGGTTGTCTTTGCTATTGCCAGTATTACAGATTATTTGGATGGCTATTTGGCACGAAAATGGCATGTTGTTACTAATTTCGGGAAATTTGCAGATCCATTGGCAGATAAGATGCTAGTGATGTCAGCATTTATTATGTTAGTCGGTATTGATCAAGCGCCAGCCTGGGTGGTTTCAGTTATTATCTGTCGTGAGCTTGCAGTAACAGGTCTTCGTCTTTTATTAGTGGAAAACGGTGGTACAGTTCTCGCTGCAGCTATGCCTGGTAAGATTAAGACAGTGACTCAGATGTTATCTATCATTCTATTATTGTGTCATTTGCATTTTATTGGAACAATTATGCTTTATATCGCTTTGTTCTTTACAATTTACTCAGGCTATGATTATTTCAAAGGTGCAGGTTTCTTATTTAAGGATACTTTCAAGTAGTACGATAAACAAATGATTGAAATAAAAAATTTAAAGTTTAAATATCATCAAGATCAACCATCCTATATTCTTGATGATGTATCGTTTCACGTGAAACGTGGGGAGTGGCTATCCATTGTAGGGCATAATGGTTCTGGAAAATCCACGACAGCACGTCTTATTGACGGACTATTAGTGGCAGAGTTTGGGCAGATTATCGTTGATGGTCAAGAATTAACAGAAGAGAATGTCTGGGATATTCGTGATAAGATTGGCATGGTCTTTCAAAATCCAGATAATCAATTTGTTGGGGCAACTGTTGAAGACGATGTTGCTTTTGGTCTTGAAAATAAAGGTGTTCCCTATGAAGAAATGGCTTCAAGAGTTCAAGAGGCTCTGGAATTTGTAGGAATGTCAGAATTTAAGGATAGAGAGCCAGCTAGATTATCTGGAGGTCAAAAACAACGTGTGGCTATCGCAGGTATTGTAGCTATGAGACCATCAATTTTGATTTTGGATGAGGCAACTAGCATGCTGGACCCAGAAGGTCGCCAGGAATTGATTCAATCTATTAAAGCTATTCGTAAAGAATACGGAATGACTGTTTTATCAATTACTCATGATCTCGATGAGGTCGCTTTGAGTGACCGTGTTTTGGTTTTGAAAAAAGGTAAAGTGGAGTCTGTTTCAAGTCCTCGTGAACTATTTAGTAGAGGCACAGAGTTGGTTGACTTAGGTTTGGATATCCCTTTTAGTGCATTATTAACTCAAAAGCTAAGAAATAAAGGTCTGATAGAGTGTGAAGACTATCTGACAGAAAAGGAATTGGTAGAACAATTATGGGAATCTCTCTCGAAAATGTAAGTTATATCTATCAAGCGGGTACTCCTTTTGAGGGGCGTGCCCTTTTTGAATTGACAACGACGATAAAAGATGGTTCATATACAGCCTTTATTGGACATACCGGAAGTGGTAAATCTACTATTATGCAGCTCTTGAATGGCCTCTATTTACCAACTAGTGGTCAGGTTCAAGTTGATGATACTATCATAACCAGTCAATCAAAGAACAAGGACATAAAACCAATTCGTAAGAAAGTAGGTTTAGTTTTTCAATTTCCAGAAAGTCAGTTATTTGCAGAGACTGTTTTAGAAGATGTTGCCTTTGGACCTCAAAATTTCGGAGTTTCTAAGGAAGAAGCAGAACAACGTGCTATTGAAAGTCTAAAATTAGTTGGACTCCCGGAAGAATTTCATGGACAGAATCCTTTTGATTTATCAGGAGGGCAAATGCGACGTGTTGCCATTGCAGGGATTCTAGCTATGCAACCAGATATTCTGGTGCTGGATGAACCGACTGCAGGTCTAGATCCACAGGGCCGGAAGGAATTGATGTCTCTCTTTAAGGAGTTACATCTTTCTGGAATGACGATTGTTTTAGTCACTCACTTGATGGATGATGTTGCCGATTATGCAACAGCTGTGAATGTTATGGAAAAAGGGCAACTAGTGTTGACGGGAGCTCCTAAAGATGTTTTTCAAAAGGTTACTTTTCTTAAAGAAAAGCAATTAGGTGTTCCTAAAATTACAGAGTTTGCACTACTGCTACAAGAAAAAGGTTATCGATTTGAAACTCTCCCTATTACAATCGAGGAATTCGTAGAGGTGGTGTCGCATGGATAAGTTAATTATTGGACGTTATATTGTTGGGGACTCTTTTATACACCGATTAGACCCTAGAAGTAAATTATTAGCCATGCTGATTTATATTGTTATTATCTTTTGGGCTAATAATCCTTTAACTTATGCTGTAATAACTTTATTTACACTTTTCTTGGTTTTCTTGTCTAAAATAAAACTTGGTTTCTTTTTAGGTGGAATTAAACCAATGATTTGGATTATTTTATTTTCTACCCTATTTCAAGTTTTCTTCAATACAAAAGGGAGTGTGCTTTGGTCTATCGGCTTTTTAAAGATTACGGAAGTCGGTTTAAATCAAGGTTGGATGATATTTCTTAGCTTTATCCTCATTATTAGTTTTTCTACCCTACTTACTCTAACGACAACACCTTTAAGTTTATCTGATGCAGTTGAATCACTTTTAAAACCACTTACTGTTTTCAAAGTGCCAGCACATGAAATTGGTTTAATGCTATCTTTGAGTCTACGTTTTGTACCAACTTTGATGGATGATACGACTCGTATTATGAATGCTCAAAAGGCGCGTGGTGTTGACTTTGGTGAAGGAAATATTATTCAGAAGGTACGGTCAATAATACCTATTTTAATTCCTTTGTTTGCATCAAGCTTTAAACGAGCAGATGCTCTGGCGATTGCTATGGAAGCACGAGGCTATCAAGGTGGTGAAGGACGAACAAAATATCGTCGACTTTCATGGAATAGTCGAGATACCTTATCAATTATTGCTATTTTAGCTTTAGGATTAATGCTTTTTTATCTTAAGAGTTAATTTGTTGAGATAAATAAAAACTAGGTCTTAAGACCTAGAAGTTTTAGATGGACGCCCACGTAGGCGTTCTTTTTTCGTCTAATCCCAACCTACTTGTAATATTTTTAATATCCCTAACAAGGGGATGTTATATTTCCAAGGTATCATAGATACATGGTTATAGTTCTTCAGCTTAATCTGGATTGAAAAATCCCTATATAGAATAAGCCCGTTGATTTACCTATTAGTCATAAACAATAAAATAACTTAATATCTTTGACTAATATGAATTGGACTATAAATAGATAAAGGAGCATCATCATGCAAAAAAAGAATACATCTAACACTAAAAAATTAGGTCTTTTTGGACTTGTTACAGTAGCAACACTTGGAGCAACAGCCTTAGCTAATGCAGAAACTTACACAGTTCAAAAAGGCGATACCCTTTCAGCTATTGCTAAGAAGAATGGTACGACTGTAGATGAAATCGTTTCAAAAAACGGTATTCAAGATGCCAATAAGATTTCTATTGGTCAAAACTTAACAATTAATGAAACTACTGAAGAAACTACAGAACCTTCAGTTACAACAGAAGCAACTGCTGAATCAACACAATCAACAGAGTCTACACAAAGTGAAGATACTCAAGCAACCAGTACAAATCTTTCTTCTTCAGAGGCAGCTGCCAAAGAAGAAATTGCACAACGTGAGTCAAGCGGTAGCTATACAGCTCAAAATGGGCAATATTATGGACGTTACCAATTAGCATCATCATATTTGAATGGAGACTTGTCTCCTGAAAATCAAGAGAAAGTAGCAGATAATTATGTAGCAAGCCGTTATGGTTCATGGACTGCAGCTCTTGCTTTCTGGAATGCTAATGGTTGGTACTAAATCATTATTACTGACTTATGAGGAAAACTAGTAAAACCTCATACAAATAAGGGAAAAATGCCAGATTTTTGGCATTTTTTTATTAAATTGATAAATCATTGTAACATTAGACATAATACAAATAATCGGCAGTAATATTACTAGGTTATGATGAATGTAACTAGAATTAACTAGGAGGGATTTATGTTTAAAAAAAGTTATAAGGGACGCCGTATTAAATTTGCAGCGAAGAAATCATTGGCGGTACCAGTAGCAATTGTAACAAGTTTTATTGTCATTTTGGCAGTATCACTGTCTACACTAATTAATAAAGGGTTGGTTAATGCATTTTCAGATTCTGTTACTCCAGCGCCTTCAACAGCATCAACAACGTCAGAATCGACAGCAGATTTAGTTAAATCAACAGAAATTAGCTCAAGTAAAGAGAATAAAGCTAATAAAGAAAAGGTTGAAGAAAGTAAGCCTCAGTCAGAAACAACAGGAGAAGCGGTAGAAGCAGCTGAAAAGTCTCAGTCAGATACTGCTACTACAAGCACTACTACAACGAGTACTGATACTACGTCGACTCAAAATACTGGAACAGCTCCTTCGGTTGCTGCAACTGGTAGCGGGTCGGTTGTTCTCTCAAATGGTAACACTGCAGGAGAAGTTGGTTCTTATGCAGCGGCACAGATGGCAGCAGCTACTGGTGT
>OLPP01000736.1_pt1 | contig 18704 bp, 15 predicted proteins | sample 1643151 | NCBI WGS metagenome assembly OLPP01 (sample SAMEA3136679, study PRJEB25190) | human gut metagenome | biome: human gut; feature: human-associated habitat; material: faeces | place: Austria | collected 2013 | reverse complement strand
GAGCAGGAAGCCCCCACTTCAAAATCGTAAGATTTAAGTGGTGGGAGCATGTCACGACTTAAACATATCTATAATTACTTTTATCAGGAGAATCTCATGAGTGAAAAAGGATTAACCACCATCAATTTAAAGAAAATAAACCGCTCCAAGGTTTACCAATATATATACCAAACACACCAGACTTCCAAAATGCAGATCGTCCAGGATCTTCAGATGGGACTTTCCACCGTAAGCCAGAACCTGAACCTGCTGGAAAAAGAAGGGCTTATTGACAGAAACGGATATTTTGATTCCACAGGTGGTCGAAAGGCCCAGGCCATCCAGATCGTCTCGGATTTCCGGATTTCCATTGGAATCGGGATCCTGAAAAACATGTCCCATATCACAGCAATCGACTTATATGGAAATGCCTTTTATACAGAAACCATTGCTCTTCCCTATTCCAACACAGAAGAATATTACAGACAGCTGACCGATAAAGTACGAAAATTCATCGCAGAAAATCACTATCCGAATGAAAAGATCCTGGGTATTTCCATTGCCACACAGGGGATCACTTCTCCGGATAATTCCACTGTGATCTACGGAAACATCATGAACAATACCGGAATGAAACTGGAGGATTTTTCCCGGCATCTTCCTTACCCCTGCCATCTGGAACATGATTCCAAATCCGCTGCTTTTCTGGAGCTGTGGAATCACCCGGAGCTTGACAGTGCTGTCGTGTTCCTTCTGAACCGAAACCTGGGCGGTGCCATTATCACCAATCATCAAATTCATCAGGGAAGTTCCATGCACAGCGGAACCCTTGAGCATATGTGCGTCAATCCTGACGGCCCTTTATGTTACTGCGGAAACCATGGCTGTCTGGAAACCTACTGCTCTGCCAACGCTCTGGAACAGTCTGCCGGGATGCCTGTGAAGGAATTTTTCCCGCTGCTCCGCGAAAAAAAATCTCCCCGGCTTGCTGAGCACTGGGAAGATTACCTGAACCATCTGGCATTTGCCATGAAAAACCTGAACCTGATCATCGATGCGCCGATCATCATCAGCGGATATCTGGCACCTTATTTTACGGAAGAAGACATCACTTATCTGCTGGAACACATCAACACAGGCGCACCCTTTACCCTGGATAAAGATCAGATTCTGGTCGGCACCCACGGGCAGTATACACCTGCCATTGGTGCAGCTTTATATTATGTGGAAAAATTTATACAGAGCGTGTGAATACAGGCAGCTTCACCTGAACCGCTCAAAAAAGCATGTCATACACAGCCAGACGGATATAACTTGATCCGCTCTGTCCTAAAGTATGACATGCTTTTTTATTTTACTTATTATTTTTTCAGTTCTTTCAGCAGCTGCCCGATCTTTGACACAAACAGATCAAAGGCCACATTATTCTTACCGCTGTTGATCACAATATCTGCTTTCGCCCGTGTAGGCTCCACATACAGATAATGCATCGGTTTTACTGTGGTAAGATACTGATCGATGATTCCGTTTAAATCCCGTCCACGTTCCTCCACATCTCTGGAGATCCGTCTTAAGATCCTCTCATCTGCATCTGCTTCCACATAAACCTTGATATCCAGAAGATCTCGGATACGCGGATCTGCAAGAAGCAGGATTCCCTCTACCAGAATGACCGGTCTTGGTTCGATTTTCAGCACTTTGTCGGAGCGGTTGTGCTGACTGTAATCGTATACCGGACATTGGATGGTTTTGCCCTCCTTGAGTTCTTTGAGATGCTCTACCAGAAGATCGGTTTCCAGTGAATCCGGGTGATCGTAATTCACCTTCACACGTTCTTCAAAAGGAATTCCGTCCTGTCTGCGGTAGTAATTATCATGATAGATCACCACCACATCGTCTCCGAAATGCTTCTTCAGTCTGTTTGTAAATGTAGATTTGCCGGAGCCTGACCCTCCGGCGATCCCGATAATAATACTTTCCATCGTCTCTTTACCTCTTAAGCTAGAATTCTTCCGCTGTGGATCCCGCAGGCTTCCCGAAGAGTTTTTCCGTATAAAGAAGCTTTTTCTTACACAAAAGCTGCCCGGTCGGTGTGCATCTCCTGCATCCGGTTCCGGACAGCTTTTCTGGTTATTTTTTATAAAGCAATCGTTCTGATCAGATCTCAGCCTGCTCCAGAAGTGCCGGGATCTTGGACTCCCATCCAAGTGCCATGATATGTACACCCTGGCAGTATGGCTTGCACTCTTTAATGATACGTGCAGCGATCTCAACACCAGTGATACCAGCTTTTGTTTTCTCTTTGTCTGCTTTCAGCTCCTCGATCATCTCATCCGGAACATGGATGCCGGCTACGTTGTTGTTCATGAACTTAGCCATTCCAGCAGATTTCGGAATGATGATACCAACCTGTACAGGTTTTCCGAACTGTTTTGCTTTTTCCATAAATTTGATGAATTTCTCCGGCTCAAATACAGCCTGTGTCTGGAAGTAGTCTGCACCTGCAGCAACCTTTCTTTCCATCTTTGCAAGCTGAGCGTCAACGGAATCGCTGCATGGAGATACAACGGCACCCTTGGAGAATTTCGGTGGCTCACCAACCAGCTGGTTTCCTCCAAGATCTACACCGGACTCGAGAAGCTGTACTGTATGAAGAAGAGATACAGAATCAAGATCGAATACCGGTTTTGCCCGCGGATGATCACCCATCTTCGTATGGTCACCTGTCAGACAGAGGATGTTCTCAATACCAAGCATAGCAGCACTTAAAAGATCAGACTCCAGTGCGATACGGTTTCTGTCACGGCATGCAAGCTGGAAGATCGGATCCATTCCGGCGTCTTTGAGAACTTTACACATTGCAAGAGATCCAAGACGCATAACCGAAGACTGGTTATCTGTTACATTGACTGCATGAACGCCTTTGAGATAAGTTTTGGCTTCTTCTACCAGTTCATCTACATGGATCCCTTTTGGCGGTCCTACTTCTGCAGAAACTACAAATTCACCACGGTCGAATAATTCTTTCATTTTCATATTATATTTGCTCCAATCATTTAAAATTTGGGGTACGGTCCACCTGCTCTGCTGCATACATTGCGGAATATTTCCGGTGAACCGTATCATAATTTAATTTGGCTTCTTAATAAATCTTTGCTTATTATTTCACTTCATCATCTGTAGCGAAATTATGGATCTGTGTCGGGCATTTCAGTGCGTCAAGGCGTCCGATCTCTTTCAGACGTCTGTAGATGCGCTCCCATCCACACTCCATATCACTGTCCACTTCGCATTTACCATTCTTGGAACCGCCGCACTGGCCGTTGACAAGACTCTTGGAGCATGCTGTGATCGGGCAGATCCCGCCAGTAAGGTTCAGATAACACTCACCACACTGGTCACATTTATATTCTAACGGTGTTACACCCTGGAAACCAGGTACTGGGTATGTATCGCAAGCTGCGCATACCATCTTGTCTTCCAGATATTCTGCGATGGTCTGTACACCAACACCACAGGAGAATACCAGGACCAGATCCGCTTCCCTGATCTTATCCATGTGTTTCTGAAGACGTAACTGCATATTTTCCGGATTACAGATATAATCCGTTGTCATGATCCCTGTCACATTTCCTTCAGCGGAAAGCTCCTTCTGAAGTTCAACAGCTTCTTTTTCCGGAAAACGAACTTCCTTGCATCCATGGCAGTTGATGATAAAAACTTTCTTTCCGGCTGCCAGTGATACGATAGTTTCTTTTGCTTTTAACTGGGTAATCAACATATCACTTCATCCCCCTTACTGCATTTTTTCCGGCTTTGATACTGTTAATGATCGGAATCTTGGAAGAACAGATATACTGACAGCATCTGCACTCAACACAGTCCATGACATTCATGTCCTTCATGCCCTGCCAGTTCTCTTCTTTCGCATATTTTACGAAATACAGAGGAGAAAGTTCCATCGGACATACGTCCACACAGCGTCCGCACTTGATACATGGCTGCTCTTTGGTCTCATCTGTATCAATGGCGATGATACCGTTGGAGCCCTTCATCATAGGTACCTCCAGAGTGTTCAGAGGGAATCCCATCATAGGTCCGCCCATCTTGACCAGAACATCGTCATCTGTAAATCCACCGCAGTAATCGATCAGCTCTTTTACGCTGGTACCGATCTTGATGATAAAGTTGCCAGGATTCTTGATCTTCTCGCCTGTTACGGTTGCAACACGCTCGATCAGCGGCATACCCTTCTGAATCGCATCGGAGATCGCTTTTACAGTACTGATATTATCTACGATAACGCCAACATCTGCCGGAAGGCCGCCGCTTGGAACCTTTCTGCCCATGACGCGCTTGATGAGAGTTTTCTCAGCACCCTGCGGGTATTTGGTTCTTGCAACAAAAACTTCCATATTTCCGATATCGGCAACTTTTTCCTGCATTAATTCGATCGCATCCTGCTTGTTATCCTCGATGACAATGATGCCCTTCTCAGCACCTGTTGTCTTGAGGATCGCTTTCAGACCGAAAATAATATCATCAGCAAACTCAAGGAGAACCTTATGGTCTGCTGTTAAATATGGCTCACACTCACATCCGTTGAGAAGGATGGTATCAACCGGCTTCGCAGGTTTCAATTTGACACAGGTCGGGAAGCCTGCACCACCCATACCAACGATTCCGGCTTCTTTTACGATCTCAATGATCTCATCCGGTGTAAGTTCGTCCAGGGCTTTATGTGGCTGTACGGATTCGTGCAGAGTATTTTTTCCGTCGGATTCGATGACAACTGCCATCACCTCACTGCCTCTTGTACCATGCATACGTGGCTCAACAGCAACTACGGTTCCGCTTACACTGGAATGTACCGGTGCGCTGATAAATCCGGCAGCTTCTCCGATCTTCTGTCCAACCTTTACTGTGTCGCCTACTTCCACGATCGGGTTGGCAGGTGCACCAAGATGCTGGGACATGGAGATCACAACCGTCTTCGGATCCGGGAATTTCTTCAGATCGATATGCTCGCTGAATTCCTTGTGCTCTGACGGATGAACGCCACCATAGTATCCGTTCAGTCTGTCCTCTCTGATAGACTTCACGTAATCATTGATCACCTTAAAGTTAACCTTGGAGTAATCACGTACCTGTACCGGCTGGTTCAGGAACTCTTCCAGACGACCCTGTTTTGCCAGTCTCTGGTAGATCTTTTCCCATGCGCAGTCCTTGTTAGGATCCACTTCACATTTTCCGTTCTTTGCTCCGCCGCACTGTCCGTTCACAAGACTCTTGGAACAGTCGACGATAGGACAGACGCCTCCGGTAATGTTCAGATAGCACTGTGCACATGCATCACAGCTCTTTTTGGTAAGTGCCATGCCGTGATGGCCTCTGTAGTTAAGGGTATTACTTGCTGCGATCACCGGCTTACCGGTCAGATCTGCAACAGTCTGGATACCAAGACCACAGGAGATCACAACTACATTCTCTGTACCTTCCGGCAGCAGATCCTGTAATTTTCTTTCTGTGTGCATCTTGTTGCACAGAAAATCGAATTTCGCACTGCCTGTGACGGTTTTTCCCTGCTCCGCAGCAAATTTCAGGAATTCCTCGCAATCCGGTTCGTCAACGGTCTCAAATTCCTTGAAACACTTGTTACAGGCGATTACAAACAGATTGTCCCTGCCGTTCAGCACTGATGCAAGCTCATCACTGCTTTTCAGCTTGTACTTAGTATAGTTTTCCAATTGCTCACCTTCCTTATAAAGATTATATCCTTATGATTATCTGCTCTTATCCGTTCCCTCCTTCTCTGCACTCCCAGGAAAGAAACAATAAAACCAAATAAATAAGTTCTTTGTTATTTGTTCAGCCCTTCGAAAATCCCGGTCCAAAAAAAGGCCGCAGTATTTCCTCTGACTGCTACAATAAATGTACCATAATTTGAACATATTATCCAGTTTTATTAGCTATTTTTATAAATTTATTCTATGATTTCATTCCAATCGTCTATGGATGTACGGATATTTGTACAACTTCTGTTATGCTGCATGCGTTAGTTATATGCAACTTATATAATTTTGTTTATAAAATATCCTATTTATGCATTGAGCATATTGCACAAGGATTTTATCTTTAACAGGGCAGATCCGAAAGGTGTCTTTTGTCATGGGGTAAGACGCTGTCCGCAATATTCACAGGTGCTCAGACGACCTTTTATTACCTGATTCTTTGCACCGCAGCTGGGGCAGGTAACTGTAATATAAATCTTCTCATTTACGCGTCTGTTCGGTGCAGTGATCATAATATAATTTCCTTCTCTGTCTATCTGGATATTCCGGATATATCCCCCCGCAATAAATTTTTCCAGCTTTTTCACTGCACCTTTTCCCAGTTCCTGCTCAAGCTTTTCAAATGAGACGGTATTCTGGGCATAGGATTCAAACCAGCAGGCAATTTCTCCAGCTTTTTTCTTCTTTAATGCTTTTTGAATTTCCCGGAAGGTTGGATACAGAAACAGCAATCCAAGTATGATCTCTGTTGCTGCCATTCCCCAGCGCCCTTCACCGATATACTTCTCCGATGCGCCAATAGCTCCCAGGGAAAAAAGTATAAAAAAGCCACAAAGAACCCATTTCAGTTTCCCCAATATTCCTGTTTTTTTATTTTTTTCTGTCAAAAAATCGCTCATGTCTATTTCCTCTTTCCTATTATTCAAAATCTTATGCTATATTTGTGAATACTCCGTCAGCTCACGCCAAACTCCCTCTGTCCGAATATGTTTCTGCATTCTGTGGATCTTCTATTTCAGTGTGGTTACGATCAGTTTACTTTCCAGTGCAGCTGCTATCAGATCCTCTTTGCAGCTGTATCCCGCCTTGGCGATCATTTCCTGAAAATTCCATCTCACCCCAGAAGCAGAACAGTCCATTTTCCTTGCGATCTCGGAATATGACATCCCGTGAATATACAGGCGCAGCATCTCCAGCTGTCTGGGACTGATATCACCGCTTGTGATCCAGTTAAGTTCCACCTCCGGTGCCACATCCGGAAATACATGCTCCCCATTTAACGTTCTGTAGATCACACTCCGTATTTCCTCTTCACCGTGATCCTTATACCATAGACTGTCTGCACATCCGCTCTTTGCTCTTTCCAGTACCTTGGGATCGATCAGCGAAGTAACAACCAATACCTTTGTATATGGATATTTTTCCCTGATGATCTTTCCGGCACTCAACCCATCATGATTATGAAATGTCTGCACATCCATAAGTACAAGATCAATTGCCGAGTAAGAGCAGATCTTTACAGCTTCACAGGCATCCGAAACTGTCTGGACATGTCGGAATTCCGGTTCCCGCATAATAATACTTTCAAAATACTTCTGCATGATCCTCTGATCTTCTACTATCAGTATCCGTACCATAGACTCCCATCCTTTCTGTCAGTGGCATTTTCAACACCAGACAAAACTCCGGCGAAAAAGAAACCTGCATAATACATTTCTCTGACTCCGCAGCTTTTCTCAGTGCAGACAGACCACCACCTTCTTCTGCATTTTTTTCAGGTGCATCTCCATCATTCGTTATCCGGATGCTGTATTCATTTGCACCTTTTTCTATCTTCACCAGAACTGTACTTCCATGGGCATGTCTGGCACAATTTGTCACACATTCACGGATCGCTCTGTCTGTCAGCAGCCTGTAGGAGGGATGCTGAGGGAAATTTCCGCTGATCTGAACATAAATTCCAAGTTCTTCTGCATGCCTGATCGTATCCGCGCATAATTCTTCCATATTCTCAACAGAAGAATCTGTAAGAATATAGACCAGATGCTTTAGTGCAGATAGCTGTTCATCCATTTTATCCTGATTTTCTTTTCTTTCCAATATCCTGCGTATTGACAGAAGGCTTCGGCCAAAATTGTCATGAACCTGCATTTTCATGGCAAGTGTCTCCTGCTCTCTTATTTTATCTCCGATTTTTTCATACATTTCCTCCAGCTTATGATTCAGGATTTCCAGCTTTTCATTATTTGCTCTGATCTTTTCACCATTGTAATAAATTTCTGATACATTAACTGCCACTGTCTGCAGATATCCTGCACAATCCGGCTCCTGCAGACGATATTCCTGAAACATCCAGACGGAATCATCCGGAAAATAAAATACATTACTGTCACTGTTTAATCTGCGAAGTCCCTCTGCTTCGGATCCTCCATTTATTACTTTCCGCAATGCCTCATAATCCTGCAGATAGGAGCCTATCATTATCCTGCTCAGTTCATGCATCTTGGTGTTGCATAAAACGATCCTTCCAAGAGGATCCGAAAAACACACCCCACAGGGAACATCATCAACAGCTTCATTCACAGACCAGTAAGACAGAGAATGATGATATCTGCGTCTCTCTCTCCAGATTGCCCAGCAAAGATAAAGCAACAATACCACCATCGCTGCCATCAAAACACTGACCGGACACATCCGGAGCATTAGCTGATATGCGCTTTCCCCCTGGCAATATCTGTGATCATTCATCAGGAACCCCATAAGCATAAAAGAAACTGCAAAAACAGTCACTGCTGTTATAATTTTCTTTTTCCCGTAAAAACAGGTTATCCTGATCAACAGAAGGATCAATTCCAGAATCAGGCAGATTTCAAGAAGGATCATCAGAAAATCCTGCATTGCCATACTGCATTCCGCAAAATCAGTCATCTTCCGCCTCTCTTTCTGAATACGATACATCCGATAAACCATTCGTTTTCATCTTCCTGCTGCACATTTAATTCTGGTCTTTCTGACATTAATCCCCGAAGATCTGCTTCTGCTACAATATGAACCGAGATCCGCAAAGCATCATCGATCTGCGACACACGGTAAAAAACAGACTGCATTGTATCAAACAATCGTTCCACAAGCCATTCAAAGGTATCATAGCATTTTAGTATATCAGCTGCATTCAGCTGCACTTCACCATTTTCGACATAATAAGCTGCCCGGATCTTACATAATTTTAAGCTGTCACAGGATTCCGCAAGACTCTGTCTGAGATCCTCCATTGTAAGCAGATTTCCGTCTGATGCATATTGTGTCAATACCAGATTTTTTCTTCTTTTTAAATATGTACCAACAACCACGATTTTTCCCAGGATCCGGTCATAGCGTTCCCTTGACTCCGTTCTTTCCAGCTCATCCATCAGCTGTGATAGCAATTCCAGCTGCCCGGCTGTCTGATTCTGTATCATGTTCAGCAGTCGGTTCTGTTCTTCTGTTTTTCTCCGCTCAGCTTCTTTCTGATAGGTTTTCTGCAGCAGACGATTTCTGGCAGTCAGCTCCTCCTGCTGTTCCCGGATATCCTGATACTGATCCAGAAGCACCGAAATATCTTCTGACCAGAACAAATGTCCTCCTCTTATAGGAATATGGTTGATCCGGATTCCCTGTTCCTGTACAGCTGATCTGTTTATTACAATTTTACGCAGTTCCGGTGACAGCTCAGGAAAATCACCGGAATGATAATAACGCTGAAAGGAATCATCCGTAATCTCTGCATCCAGTCCTCCGGAGGTCTGGAATAATTCAAAATATCGATTGTTCGTCTGTATCAGGCCGCATAATATACATCCCTGGTAAATTGCCGCCATCAAAAGGCAGCATACCGCTGTCATATCTCCGGCAATTGTTTTGATCAGAGGCAGACGGAGTAAATTCCCGATATTCCATCCCAGAAGCAATATTCCCGGAATAACCGGCAGCCAAAATTGCTTTCTTCCCGGAATCCTGCTTTTTCTGATCAGCATGATTTCCATCCATATCAGGCAAAATATGATCCATCCCTGGATCACTATAAAAAGAATACCATAGCTGTAATCTCTATCTGAAAGCGGCGGCCGCCCGGAAAACCGAAACACCAGCTGATGCAGATCATTTGTAAAAACACTGATGATCAAAACCACCGCAAAAGCAAGCAAGGCAATAATTTTTCTGACTGTTTTCTCTCCATCCTTTTCCCCTAGAAACATCGCTGCTGCCAGTCCAAGGACCGGGATCAGGATCATCGGGATATAATACAGATACCAGCAGATATGTTCTCCAAGCGGATCATGAAAAATATGAAATTTTACTGTCCGTACAAAAAACCAGAATACCATCAGACAGCCAATTGCAGTCAGACATCTGCGCGTTTTTCTATGCACTACATGCTTTTCCAGATAAATCACCCAAGCACAATACATTCCCAGATAAATACAGTTACGACACTGATCTGCGAGATTTCTCATAAAAACATTTTCCGGTCTTGCCAGCCTGCAGAAATACGCCAGAAATACACTTATCAGGATTCCTCCATACGACAGTGCCCTTTTTTTATTGTATGTCATGAAAATTCCTCTCTCATTAATACACCTCTGTGATAAGTATACTATAAAGCTCTCTTTTATTATATAGTTTTCAGAGAAACCATCCATTCTCAACCCCTGTTATCACAAACAGAGTGAACAATTCTGTCCACTCTGTCTATCATCACTCAAAATGGTCTTGGCTGGCCACAGTATTCGCAGAACCTTCCGGTATTCTCTGCACCGCACTGACATTTCCATAAACTGCCGGGCTGCTGCATTCCGTTGTTCATCTGCATTCCAAATTGCTGCATTCCGCTGTTCATGTTCATTCCGGGCTGCTGCATTCCGCTGTTCATGTTCATCCCGGACTGCTGCATTCCGCTGTTCATGTTCATTCCGGGCTGCTGCATTCCATTGTTCATGTACATCCCGGACTGCTGCATTCCGCTGTTCATGTTCATCCCGGGCTGCTGCATTCCAGCCGCATTTGGTGTCAGGGCGGCTATGATCTGATGACCTGTCTGCTCCACTTCCATCAATTCGCCTCTGTTATCGCTGCTTATGGAAAAAGTATTCAGACGAAAATCCATATCATCAAACCATGGATTTTTTACCTTAATACGCATAGTATAATCAAATTCATACTTATATACCGGTGGCTGATAGCTTACGGTTTCTCCATCCTTTGTTGTATATGTTTCCTCGTTCTGCTGTCGCTCTACATCAATTCTGCACTGCACAACAGCAGATAAAGGAACTATATCCGGATTTTCATTGACATCCAGCTTCCGTGCAACAGTAAAATTCCCCTTATTGTCATCAATAAAAACATTGTAATTTCTGGTATTGATCTGACGTGTTATACAAAAATCCATTACGGCTTTTTTGTTTTTTTCACGATATTCCAGTTGACGTTTTATATCCTCTACCGTACTGTGCCGCCGGTCTTCAAACCATGGTGACAATTTTTTTGCACAATCCTTACACAGATTTCCGTCATCCAGTTTTCTGTTGCCTAATAAACCTATTTTCTCTCCGCAGATATCACAGATCTTCTTATCAAATAATCCCATACCCAATCCTCCTTCTTTTTATATTTGTGTTTTTGTTTATCTACATTATGCGTGAATGCTTCGCCATTTGCACTAGCATCTCTGACAGTAACTGAATTCATCTTCATATCAATGTCAGGATCATAAGGCTCGTATCTGAAAATCCTGTCCGTTTCTATATATTCAGGATATGCCGTATGGGATACTCTCTGCCAGACACAACCGTCCCGAGGATGTCAAGTCATTGCTACAAAAAATATGCGGCTTTTTTGCCACGAAAATGGCTTAAAACCGCATATTTCTGTATAGAGGACGTTATATAATTGTCATAAAGTAGGTGGGGAGGATGTTATATTATTGTCACAAGGTAAGTGGGAAAATGATACGTTATTACCAGAAACCCCTATTTTTAATTTAGTTTTTCAATGACATGCATCGCATCTAGATCATAACCACATTTTGTTACATTTTTGATTTCACCAAATTGTAAGATATCTCTCACCTTATAATAATAAACTTCCTGATCCTGTTGATTAAAAAATATAAGAAGTACTTTATCAGCTACTCCTACACTTTCCCATGCTCTGATTTTGTCTACAGATATATATTTTTTTATTTTATCTCCTCCTTCAATTTTAATATCAATCATTGCTACATGACACAAGAATGTCTCTCCATTATATTCTAATTCATAAAGTAGGTCATAATCCTCGTCTACTTCTTTTACTTCTCCCACTTTTTTTAACTTTCTGACAATTAATTCATCAATTTCATTGTCAAAAGCATTCTTGGTCATACGATAATTTGCACCTTCATCCAGAATATGCTTCCATTCGTCAATGTCCTTTTCTAAAAATTCCCCATCAGATTTAAAGTTTTCTGTTTCTAATAGCTTAGCTACTATCTCCTCGTACTCTTTCAATTTTTCACGTAATTCTGTTTGTTGTGTTTCTATAGTACGGCGTCTTACTACATACGATTTTCGATTCAACTTAAATGTTCTTATGTACTCTTTTCCTTGCATTGTCAATGCTTCAATTTGACAATTCTCTGACAATTTAATATGAACATTCCATATGTCATCTTTACAAGGATCTAATAGAGTCTGAGACCATGTATCTGACTTTCCAGCTTTGCCATTACAACTAACACATGAATAATACAAATTTTCATAATCATCTTTTCCGCCCTTTGCTATTGGAAAAAAATGATCTTTTTCGAAACTTTCTGGTCCTGCTAAATCGCCTTCTCTTATTTTACAATATGCACATTTTCTATTAAAATCTTTACTTAAAAATTTTTTACATCTTGAATCATTGTATTTCAAGAATCTTTTTTTCCTTAAGAATTCTGCCATTTTTTGCTCATTTCCTCAAATATTCTTTTAGTGCTTCGATTCGTTCATCTAAATATTCCTTTTGTAATTTATAGTTATTTTCAATTTCCCTTTCATTTTTTAAAGATAAATCCCTAGATAATGCCCGTGTAAGTCTCCTAACTACATTATCTATTTCTTTTGCAAGCTCTTTCTTTTTAACAGTCTGATCAAATTCTCCTATATGATCTTCAACAAAATCTTTATTTGTTAAATATATTATATAAATTTCTGCATCCTGTTCACGTATATTCTTTAAAACATCTATTCCTGTATATTTAACAGCTTGCTTTCCTAAATCATAATCTATAATTACGAAATCTACATTCTGATCAATCACTTTTTGATAAATCTCATTAATATCTTGTGGTAAATTTTCATATGGCAGCAATTGTATATTTTTTAATGAAAATAACCTTTTAATCGATTCAAAATTTTTTTGATCATCATCAATAAATAAGCCTAAATATTTATTCATCTTTCACCTCATCTACTGGAAATATAACTGTAAATTGGGCTCCTCCTATTGCATTACTCTTTCCAACCTCAATTTTTCCATTATAACTTTCCACAATATCCTTTACTATTGTTAATCCCAATCCTACACCATCTTCCTCTTTCGTTGTATTAAGCGGTATAAAAATCCATTCTTTCAAATTATCTGGTACTCCTGGGCCAGAATCTTCAAATACAATTTGATACTCTTCGCCAAAATCTATAGTCGATATTTTTATAACTCGTTTTCCGCCGGTACCTTTTAAAGCTTCAAATGAATTGGTTAACATATTCACTATTATTGATTCTAAATCTATTTGTTTCATAAAAATTTCACAAGAAAACTCCTGTAAATTGCTAATATCAATACTTATATTATACTCATCGACCAATATTTTATAATATTTAACTATTGTTTCAATAACATTTTTAAACGACAGTTTTTTTACTTCACTCCTCTTATTTTTCTTCAAAAATGCCATTAGCAAATCACTATAACAAGATATTCTTTGTATATCATTATCCAAATCGTTAAATGATGCTTTTATATCATTATCGTCAGGGAATTCCATAATAAGGCGTTCACGTGGATATACGATATTTAATAAGATTCTTGCTATTGCATCATCTGTCTCATGCCCAAAACTTCCTGCTAATATGCCTAATGCTGCCAAATTTTTATACAACCGCAATTCATTGTTACTGTCTCTCAACTTTTTTTCATATTCTTTTTTTGTATTTTCAAAATGCTTCTGCTCTTTTTTTTGATCGCGAGATACTGTTTCTAAAATCTCTGATACAGCTTTTTCGGCCTTATCAATATTTCCATTTTTTAATGCTTTTGAAAACTTTTCTTTCGTTTGAGATATTGTTTTTGTCAATTCTCCACGTTCTTGTTTTCGTTTTTCCTCCTCTTCTGCAATCTTTGTTTGTTTTCGCTCTTCTAAATATTGAGTATATCTATGATTTTCAATAATATTAATACATTTGTTCACAACTTGTTTTAATTGTGCAAATGCTTCGTTTTCTATGATTGCCTCTCTATTTGTTGAATCAATAAGCAACGGATTAGCGTCCGAGTTTATATTCACAACACCAATTACCTGGTTATTTCCAACCCTGTAACCATGCGGATCACTTATCTTAATTTTATCCAATAAAAGCCAATCATTTCCCTCTTCCCCATATGGGCGTACTCTAAAACCATCTCTATATATTTTCACTCCACAAAATGTATCTAATACAGCCTTTGCTTCTGAGGCTTTCAATCCATCAAATTTTAAAGACGCATCTCTCAAGAAATAATAAATCGTTATTTGTAAATCACCGCATATATACACTTTTTTAAGTTCTTCCGAAAAATCTTTAATTGTGCCTTCTCGATCAGCATATCTTGCACAAAAAACGGTTTTTCTCTCTCCATTATCTATAGATTGAGTTTTTATTTTCGCCTCTACCTTTGCATATCTTTGTCTTAGTATATTATTCTCAAGTTTTACCTCATATAAATCATATTCTGGTGCTGTTATATATATAGAAAAATTGTTTTTTTCTTCAAAAGGTGACACTAAAAGTCTAAATTCTTTTATTACTTTCTCAATATCTTCCTTTTTCCAATTATCTCTTAAAGAATCTAATATCAAAAAAGTACCTGTATAATATTGTTCTTTATTTTTTCCAATTTTTTTATATAAAGTTCGTAATTTATTATAATATAATTCTTTTTCTTCCCCTTCCAACTCTTCAACAACATTTTTTATATCTTCAACTCTCTCTTCTATACCATTATATTTTTCATATATAGGATATAAAAATTGCTGTATATTTCCAAGTGTTTCTTTACTATAAAATATTGAAAAATCCAGCTTATTATTTTTTAATATTTTCTCCCGGATTATGTTTTTAGAATCAATATCAATTCGTTCACTGACAAGCAAATATTCTACAGCTCGTTTTATATACTTCGCACTTTCAAAATCTGGACTATTTTCCAAAATTTCAACTCTTTGTTTCAACTCGTTAAAGTCAATTCCTTCGTATTTATTCCAATTCATATAATACTTAACAGGTTTGTTATCTTTCGTAAAAGAATACAACGTACAATATTCAGCCAATCTTTCAACAGAATATCTTCCTATCCCTTTTCTGCCCACACATCTACGTTTGTACTTCTTCGAATAAGGATTTTTCACCTTACTACTCGTTCCTATAACTGCCCATTTCGTTTCGATGTCATCACTCGAAAACCCACAGCCTGTATCAGCAATTATTATTTTCCCCTCTCCCGAAAGCATATTTGTGAATGCAACTTCAACTCCCTCACCGTCTGCATCATATGAATTTTTTACTAATTCAGTAAGAGCAGTAACATAATCCGTAACTAATTCACGTCCAAGTTGCCCTACATGTCTAGCATTAACCTTTATGCTTATTTCTTTTTCCATATCTTCACCTACTTTATACCCTGTTCAAATCATCACATAAAAAAGTAAACTCATTTATATCTTTTGCTGTAATTCGCAGTGATTTTCCACTTGCTGGGGTACCAATTCCATGCACATATTTCAAAAACTCTTCACTCTCCAGTATTTTCTTTGCAATTTTTAAATCATACCCTTTTTCTGAAATCACATATATTCCTGCATATGGGATTGACTTTATTCCAGTTTCATATGTGTTTACTTCATTAGTGACAACTGTTGAAATCAGCAATTTTTTCTTGTTCATATTTTGTAACGCCTGACTTCTTCCATATTCAAACCACTGTGCTGATTTATCTGCATCCCTTTTTTCTAATTCTTTTTTGTTTTTCAACAAATATGCATATGCATTTGGATATTTTCTTTTGAATAATTCTTCCGAATAATTAATAACCTTATCTTTTCGTATCATATATGGAAAAATAATATATTCTTTATTTCCATATTTCTGATTTCTTGGGCTAAGTGCCAATCGCATTGCCCCTCTTTCCAATTTCCAATGTTTTTTTTCAGCCTCATTAACAACAAAAACTTTATTTCTCTGTGTTGCTATTGCCATAGAAGCTTGAAATAAATCTCCAAAACGAATTTTGGAATGATTTTCTTGCGAGTTTTCAAAAATCCATTTTCCATATAATTTGTTCTTTGCAATAGTGATTTGTTCTTTTTTAGGGACATTATTATAATCTACCACTTCGGCATATTCGCCTTTCCTAAGAAACATTATCGTAGAAGATGTCATTGCATTATCAAATAATTTCTGATTAGGATAATCTTTTATCTCTACAAGATATTTTTTAATTAATTTTCTCAAATTCTGTGCATATACATTCTTATATATACTATTAGGAACCAAATACACCATCTTCCCATTTGAATCCAAATATTGAATAGCATTTTCGATAAAAGCATAGCAATAATCAGGCTTTCCATTTTTGCAGGTTATATATTCTTTTTTTATAAAATCGCGTACTTCTTTTTCAAGATTCCTATATGATATATAGGGCGGGTTTCCTATGACATATTCAAATTTAATATTAAATGGTCGTGCAAGTACATCTCCATAAAAAATATTCCATCTTACTTTTCCTAAGTCATACTTTTTAGCAATATTGTCTAAATTTTCTATACATTTATCATATGTCGTTTTTACAATTTCTGCACCATATATATCAGATTCTAGACCGAGAACTATGGCTTCTCTTGAATAACCTTCCTCATACGCATTTTGAATATACCGTTCTACAACAAGACACAGTATATTTCCTTCGCCACATGAGTTTTCTAGTATTTTTTTTCCATATACTGATTTCCGATATCCTAACAAATCCAGCATTTCATTAGCTATATACTCTTTCGTGAACTGTTGACATCTTATATCCATAGTTCTCACCACCTTTCTCTACGCATAGTTTGTTTTATTTTATCATGCTTCACCTGCTTTCTCAATGTGTTTTCAAACAATAAAATTTCTAAATTTTCACTCTTTCCACTCCACCTCCACTCTCCCGTCATCATACACATATATTCCCTGCACATATTCTTCCAGCATCTCTCGTGTCAGATTCTCATAGCCTAAATATATCAGCATCTGCTCCACCGGAACATTTTTTTTCATCAGAATTTCTTTTTCGTCATTTATCAGATCAGTCAACTCCTGTACACGTTTCTGCAGTCGTTCTTTTTCTTCTTCCAACTGCTTCTTGGCTTCCATGAACTGTTTCTGGTTCATCTGTCCCTCGTGATACTTCTCATAGTTCTGACGGTTCTGAAGCTTTATCTGCTCCTGACGTTTTTCACAGTCCGTACTTTCCAGCTCATAGGCTTCTATGCTGTCCGTATGCTGTTTTCTCATAGATTGCTGCATCTGTTCCTGGCTGATATTCTGACGTAAATATGCCTTAATTTCTGCCAGCACAATATGCTCCAGCATTTTGTTATCAGCTTTTCCGGCAAAACAACCTGTATCTTCTTTTCCTTTACTGTAAGCGCAGCTATAAAGGATATGACCATGAACCGGACTGCTTGAAGTCAGGCTTCTGCGACAATTTCCGCATTTCACATAACCACCTAACAATGTTGTTTCCCTGTCGAATTTGCTTTTCTTGTTGTATCTGATCTGCAGGGACTGTGCTTTTTCAAAAATTTCTTTTGATACAATCGGCTCGTGGTGATTTTCCATCACTTTCCACTGATTTCTCGGCACCGGTACTTCTTTCCCTGTTCCGGGATCTGGAATCTTTGTCTTTCCATAGACCATACAGCCTATATAAGTTTTATCATCCACAATCTTCCGTATCATATCACTCGTCCACTGCAATCCTCTCGAAGCAGCTTTCTTGCTGTCTGATTTCTGTCGTCTGCTCATGGACTGCAAAGGAGTCAGTATGCCCTCTTCATTGAATAACTTGCAAATCTCCATCTTGGAATACCGCTGATTGGTCAGTTCAAATACTCTGCGGATTACTTCCGCTTCGTCCTCTACAATCATCAGTTCTTTCTTATTTTCAGGATTGATTCGATACCCATAAGGTGCAGAGCCACAGCAATATTCACCTTGCTCTCGTCTGGTACTGACTGCCGATTTTACCTTTACAGACTGATCTTTCACATAAAAGTCTGCTATCAGTCCTTTAAACTGTACTTCAATATCCGAACTCTTTCCTTTATAATCTTTAGAATCATATCGGTCAGAAATAGAAATAAATCGTACTCCCAGGAATGGAAAAATCTGTTCCAGATAAGTTCCCATCTCAATATAGTTTCTGGCAAAACGTGAAAAATCTTTTACCACAATGCACTGCACTTTATTCTCCCTGGCAAGTTCCAGAACCTGCTTAATTGCCGGACGCTCCATACTGGAGCCAGAATATCCGTCGTCGTAGAACTCCTGAAATGGCATAGAAGCCAGTTCCGGTATATTGGAAATATAATCTTTTACCAGTTTTCTCTGATTGATAATGCTGTTACTTTCTCCC
>OLPP01000704.1_pt1 | contig 19677 bp, 23 predicted proteins | sample 1643151 | NCBI WGS metagenome assembly OLPP01 (sample SAMEA3136679, study PRJEB25190) | human gut metagenome | biome: human gut; feature: human-associated habitat; material: faeces | place: Austria | collected 2013 | reverse complement strand
CATTTCAGGTCGGGGACCTTGAAAACGTCAATATCACTCACTGGGCAGTAATGCCGAAAGCACCGGAGACTAAGAAATGAGCGTGATAAAAACTCATACAGGAATTGTTATCTCACCCGAGACGGTGAAAAGCGGATGAAATTACATTCCACTGAAACGTCCTGGGTTGCCGGACGTTGTGAATCCTACGACAAAAAGACTGGTTACCGTTGGGGTGCGCCAAACATGCGTCGCCGTCTTATCCTGGACAGCATCAGGCCAATAAAACAGGTAGCAACCAGAGAACAAAATTAATTATCAGGACTGGAATTTGATATTACTGCCCGAGTGCAGCGGGCTAAGTGGAGAAACAGCCATGGCAAAACTAATGAAAGCGAGCCAATGGGGACGCCGTGAATTCTCTAATGGCTCAATTCCTGACAACCGAACGATAAAACGTTGGGTCGAGAACGGTCTACTCATGGGACGCATCGTGGACGGTTCTGTTTTTGTCTGCGAAACAGAAAAATGGGGAGTCGACTCAATGGTTAGTCAAGCTGTTCGCAAGTTAATAAACGAGGGGTGACCATGGCGGCAAGGCCACGTAAAAAAGAATACAGACATCTTCCTGATTATCTGATTTTTGATAAAGATCGAGGTGTTTATAAATTCACACTTATTACCGGAAAGAAGAAAAATATAGGTAAGGATAGGGCAATAGCTATTGCAATCGCCAGAGAGTACAACCTGAGGATGAGACCAGAATTATCTCCATCAGTAGAAAATCTTATTAGAGAATCTGGCGGTGTTATCGGAGAAGCAAAACCATTTGCTGAACATGTTGATCACATAATGACCCGGATTATCGAAGACGAACGTCCTTCCCAGAGTACCTTAGATGACTGGAAAAATGACGCTCTACGCGTAAAAGCGTTTTTCGTAAATGTTCCGGCATGCGATATCGAACTTGAACACGTTAATACCTACATCAACAAATATCATGCCAGCGCATCCGCAAATGTGCAGAACAGAAAGGTCAGCTTTCTTAAAAAGTTGTTCTCTTATGCGGTCGATGAATCACTAATGCTGGATAACCCGGCCATCAGAAAAAAAATGCGTAGGACTGATGAGAAGAAAAGACGGCGCCTGTCACTCGAGCATTTTATAGCTATCAGGCAGGCCGCTGCACCATGGTTAAGAACAGCAATGGATCTAGCATTGCAAACTACACATGCACGACTCGAAGTATCGCGAATCCGTTACTCAATTCGCGAACCTAAAGACGGCATCTGCGGGTGCGTATGGTTAGAACAGCCAAAAAACGGTATTTATGGGACACTATATATCCATAGGCAGAAAGTACAAAAAAAAGAGGCATCACACGTTGCAATACCGATTGGTGAAGAGTTGAAACGGATAATTGACGATAGCAGAGATAATGTGGCAAGTCCGTTTGTCGTTCACAGGATCCCAGAACGCCAAGTTAAACGAAGCAAAGAGGTTTCACATCCGACACAAGTTGCCCCAGATTATTTAAGTAGATCGTTTTCCGCAATTCGTGATCGGTTGAGACTATTTGACAATGTACCCATGGAAGAAAGACCAACCTTCCACGAAATCCGTGCGCTGGCGGCACACCTTTTCGATCAGCAGGGAATAGATCCGCAAGGCCGCATGGCACACAGCGACGCCAAATCTACAAAAATTTATACTAAAAATCATATCGATTGGGTGTGTGTACCTCATGCTGAAATTTTAGCGAAACCTGAAATTACTAAAAATTTTCGCTAGTTTCCCCTGAGTAAGTCTCACTTCGCAAGTCAATGGTATCGTGCTTCATCGAATCATTGACTTGTTCAAATAGTTCAAAATCGAACCATGAAAGATGAGAAATTTCATCAGCACGAAATATTATATCCATATTTTTCACTTTATGCCTTTTTTGGGAGTCCATTGTAATAGCTGAACTCACTAGTACTTCTGATGGATATGAATTCGTAAAGGTGATGGAAAGAGTATCTTTATCTCTATAGCCTGACATAATAGGGAAAATTGATATATAACTATTTGGCGCTTCGCTTTCTGTTGGTTCTTGAATTCCATTAACTATACCAACATAAACTTTCCGTGAAGATAAGGTTATTAGAATCGGTTCTTTAGGACTGCTTTCTAATGCATCTAAAAGCATACTATCCAAAGTTGAGTTAGAAATTGTTTTTCTTAATACTCTAAGTTTCTTAGCATGAAAGATGTTTTCATGATGTTTCTTTTCACAAAAGAAACCAAAAAACATATTTTTTAACCAAACTAAAGCCACCCAAATTAAAGAAAATATAATTGATGATAATGAAATCAAAGCAAGCCATGTTTCAGCTTTATTACCATTTATTATTTTCTTGACATTAAGAATATCTGAAAGCATTCCTATTGGGTGAAAATTAGGAAAGAAATATTTCACTACTACTGCTGCTAAAATCACAAAAACAACACTCATTGTTCCATGAGCTGCAACTTTTATATACAAAAGTTGGCCATCGTATCGATGCAATTGATAGTAATGATATAAATTAGCGACTACTAAAATGTAGCCGCTAACAAGAATGGGAATCAGTAGTAAAGCAATCACCTAGCTAAACCTTTTCCTTTGCTTTTTGCATAGTTTGCACTCTAGCAGCTCGTCCTACTATAGCTGCTGCTCGCTGCTGCATATCCCTGACTTCAGGGAGATTGGCAATTTCCTCAGAGGGTATGTAAGCACCTCCCCTCGAGCCAACTCTGATGCGAGCATAGTCCGTCATGTCATCAACATGTCTTTGTTTGTTATTTGCCATTTGCTCCTCCTCATCAAGCTGAGGTTTCAACTCAATCTTATGTCAAGGCAGAAACCGTAGCAAACTTTTATCAAAAAAAAGGCTTGTGATCAAAAAGTAAAAAAATTATATGGGGAGAAACCACCACCTAAGTCATTGATGTATATAGCGTGAATTTTGCGAATTATACACTGTTTGCGCATACAGTAAAACACCCCACCAGCCCAGTAACGGCGCGGCCTCCAGCGTTTCAGGCGCGGTGACATGGGGTGTCGGGGGTCGGAGGTTCAAATCCTCTCGTGCCGACCAAAAATCCCAAAAAAAACCAACCATTACGGTTGGTTTTTTTATATCTGCAATTAATTCGATAAACAGACCGTGACACATCACAGCCTGTTTATTTTCTGTTATCAGAACGTCCAGACCACACCCGCCTGAGTATTCCACGGCGATTCTACCCCTGCGCCATTGCCATAGCTGACTGACAAATGACCGCTTAACGTCGGGGTAAACGATGACCTTATCCCAGCCTGATAAACGCCACGGGCTCCAGCCACATCATTATTAAATTTGCCATCGTCATTAACTTTCACCTGGTTAGAATCGGCGTATTCCTGACGTACGGCGGCTTTCAGCCAGGGTTCCAGCGTCGTACCATTTTGCAGGTCCATGTGATAGCTTACCGCCGTTCCCGCTTCAGCGCGTAATATCCGGGTATTTCCCACATCAGCGCGCATGCCGTTTGATAACGTGTAGTCCTGACCATCTGTGGTAAAGCCGGTAAAGGCCAGATAGGGTCTAACACTCCACAATCCGTCAACCCAACGGAACCCGCTCTCAACATGAGCACCCGCGCCGTTACTATTGTAATCGCCAAACGCTGTTGCCCCATTACTCATCTTGCCATGGATGGTGTTGGCAAAACGGTCAACTTTCACCACCCCATCAACATAGGCACCGTTCTGATGCTCCCAACCGGCATAAGCCCCCAGGGTATAGCTATCGATATTACCTTTTCCGCCGCGATCAAAACCAATATCAGAATGAGAGTAACCAAAGAACAAGCCGCGAATTGTACTGCTTTCTTCACGGGAGAAACGGCTATCGATACCGAGCGTCAGGCCCGTCAATGTTTGCTCAAAACCAGCTCCCGCATCAGTGGTCACGTTGTTGCGGGTGTTAATTGCCGAACTCCACATCGCCGTATCGTAACTAACGCCTTTTACGCTACCAAGACGCTCACGCACGGTGTCCAGTTCTGCATCAAATACCAGCGGTTGTGCGGCCGCCATATTCAGCACATCAGTGGTTGAAGGGGTAATTTGCGCGCGATTCTCTGCCAAACTCCAGCTATGGTTGCCATTATCCAGCAAGGTATATTCATACGTACCGATATCAACAACGCCTCCAGCATTGCCCAACGTAAATGCAGCATCACCGCCGCCCGTTGTTACCAGTGTAAGGCTATCTCCTGCTGCCGGGCTGGCACCGGTGTCCGTCACGAATATTTTGAAATCACCTGTTGCCTGACCGGTGACGTTGAGCTGATCGCTCTGATGATTAGCCATATCGGTACGCATATAAAAATTGCCGTTTCCCGACAGGGTATTGGTGGTCAACGTAATGAAATTTTCCGCACTTGCCGTCACTGATGAACGAGTCACTGGCTCATCCATCATAATCACATTTGCGTCAGACATCGCAAGGTTGGCTAAGTTGAGGAGGGTGTTTTGGTTCGTCGTAGTGATATCGGCAATGATGGTCCATACGCTATTTTCGAGCGAAACGTCCGCTTTGCTGGTATCCACGGCACCATGCGTTCTAAAAGAAGCGCCCTCAGAAACCACTACCTTACCCACCAACATTGCGGGTGCATAATTTATTTGCGGCTTCATGACCTCAAGAATGCCATCATTCCCTCTGACTGAAACGTTAACCATTGTGCCAGCCCAGACGTTAGCGCGGCCATTGTTGATAACCATATTTTCAGAGATGGCTTTTGAGGAATACGTGATACTTCCATTCTGATCTGATCGACCGAGATCATACACCGCATTTGCCTGCACTCTCGTCCCAGTATCCTTTCCCAGCGATTGCATAGTGGCATGCTCATCAAGGATAGTATCAATGGCCTGCGTGTCCTCCATAACAATGAGCCCGGAACCATCATCCAGTTCATAATTTTTTGACACACCATCTTTTATACTAAATTGACCTTTACTGTTTGTACCACTCACTTCCAGCGCATTCGTTGAGACAATTAATTTTCCGCCTGCTTTCTGATCTACCGCAATCGCTAATCCCCCCTCTTTAACCTCCAGTAATCCTCCCTTTTCGATAGCGGCAAGGACGGTAATCCCATCTTTTTCAACGATTAAGCGCCCGCCTTTAATCGTGGGATCATTCGCTGCGCCATAAACCTGTAGCACACCATTATTGAGGGTAGTCTGGTTTGCCGCGCCACCCATTTGAACAATTTGATAACCGTCATTTAATACTGAGTATTCTGCGGTGCCATTCATTTCAATGTACTGATACCCGCCGTTAATTTCAGTATTACTACTTATACCAAATTCTTTAATATGCTGTTCTCCGCCAGGATTGATTTTCGTATTATTGGCGGTCCCATAAACCAGCTGGATATCTTTTTCCAGGACAACACCATCAACTGTCTCACCATACTCAACTGTTGATGCCAATGCTATGGGTGAATATAACGCTGTAGCCACCAGAACAGATATTGCGGAACGACAAAGAGAAACAGAACCAGATTGATGCATTGAGCTTTCATCCTATGAAATTAATTGCAGTTAAAAGCATTGGGTACAGAAAATACCCATAGCTCCATACCCGGAGTCAGTTTTTAAAAACTGTTTAAAGAAATGCACAAGTATTGTGATTGATTTTTTAGTTGTTTTTCTTGATGAGAAGCTGATGCAAAATTCCGTCTTTATAATGAAAATGATGCCAAAGCGAACGACAAGGTTGTAGTTTTCACTACATGTCCATACATAAAATGGGGTAACATTCACGCGCCTGGTAGCGTTACCAACGCTACGCTCAAACATAATGATTCTAATAAAACCTCAGGAGACTACTATGCCTGAAGCAACGCCTTTTCAGGTGATGATTGTGGATGATCATCCACTTATGCGACGCGGTGTTCGTCAGTTACTGGAGCTTGATCCTGGCTTTGAAGTGGTCGCCGAAGCGGGCGACGGCGCGAGCGCGATCGATCTGGCGAATAGACTGGATATCGACGTGATCTTGCTGGATCTCAATATGAAAGGTATGAGTGGCCTGGATACCCTCAATGCCTTGCGCAGGGATGGCGTTACCGCGCAAATTATTATCCTGACCGTATCCGATGCCTCCAGCGATGTCTTTGCGCTGATAGACGCAGGCGCAGACGGTTATCTGTTGAAAGACAGCGACCCGGAAGTATTGCTGGAAGCGATTCGTGCCGGAGCGAAAGGCAGCAAAGTCTTTAGCGAACGCGTCAATCAGTACTTACGTGAACGTGAAATGTTTGGCGCGGAAGAAGATCCCTTCAGCGTGCTGACGGAGCGCGAGCTGGATGTTCTGCACGAGCTGGCACAGGGGCTGTCAAATAAACAGATTGCCTCGGTGTTGAATATTTCCGAGCAGACAGTAAAAGTACATATTCGCAATCTGCTGCGTAAACTCAATGTCCGCTCACGCGTGGCGGCCACCATTCTGTTCCTGCAACAACGCGGGGCACAATAAAAATAGCCCGATGGCATCACCATCGGGCCTCTTTTTATTTACTCTCCTGCGGCGACAAATGTTGCATCGCCTGCGCGATACTACGTTCAATCACCGCACGGCGAGTATCGTTGGCAGGTAAGAGTTTCAACATCATCTCCCACGCGGCAACGGCTTCGCCAAATCGCTGCTGCTCAAAGGCGTTAAACGCATACATGCTTAACACACGAATATTGCTATGGTCCGTTCTCACCAACTGGCGCAGCAGTTCGCCGCCGAGACGGTTGTCGTTGGGATCAGATGAACGTGTCAACGCTTCAGCGTATCCCAGTGCAGCATCGCTGTTCTTCGGATCGAGGCGATACGCAGTGGCGTATGCATCGGTGGCGATACTGGCGTTACCCAGCGCCATGCCAACGCGGCCCAACATAATCCAGCCTTCTATATCACCCGGATTTTTTTGCAGTTGAGTACGCATCCCCAGCGCAAGGCGCGACATCTCTTCTTCGTTGAGCGGATCGGCTTTCGGATCCAGCGCCCTGTCCAGCAACGCCGGAGCCTGTGCCGTGGCCTGCTGCCAGATTTTCACCTGCTGATAATTGCCAGTCTGGTAGTAGCTGACGCCAGCCACAATTAGCGCCACCACAATACCCGGCAGATAAACAACATATCCGGCACGCTTACCTTCCGGCACGCTTTGTTCAGGAAACGCTTCCGGCACCACGCGTACCCGACGCCGCGAACGGGCGTAAATGACCCAACCGCCAATGCCAATAGCCACTACCGGAAGCACCCACAGCAGCACGGTCAGCGGCGTTAACGGCGGATCGTAAGTGACGAAGTTGCCGTAACGCGCCACCATATAATCGACAATCTCTTTTTTACTTTTACCTTCCTGCATCAGTTCATACACTTTCTGGCGCAGGTCGGTGGCAATCATCGAGTTGGAATCGGCAATGCTGTTGTTCTGGCATTTCGGGCAGCGCAGTTCTTCAGTGAGCTGACGGAACTGTTGTTCCTGTGCTTCATCTTTAAACTGCAACACGTCGATGGTCGCCAGCGCTGAGCCGGAGATCATCAGCATCAGCACGCCCAATAAAAACCTCATTGTGCGGCCTCCTTACTGTATTTCTCCCACAGCGGCTTGATCTCTTCTTCCCAGACGCGAGGATTCAGATCGCCCGCATGGCGATAGCGAATGATGCCGTTGCCGTCAATAAGGAACGTTTCTGGCGCGCCATAGACACCGAGATCCAGCCCTAACATGCCGTCGCCATCAAACAGGCTTAGCGCGTAAGGATTGCCCAGCTCTTTCAGCCAGCTGATTGCCTTCTGGCGATCGTCTTTATAGTTCATGCCGACCACGCGAATGCCCTGCGCTGAAAGCTGATTCAGATATTGATGTTCCGCACGGCAGGTCGGACACCAGGTCGCCCAGACGTTAAGCAGTACTGGTTTGCCCTGAGTCAGCACATCCGCCTGATAAAACTGCCCCGGATTGTCCAGTGATTCGAGACGAAACTTCGGCACAGGCTTGCCAATGAGCGCCGATTCCAGATTGGTCGGATCATCCCCTTCGGCATTACGCGCCAGCTGCCACAGCAGCGCCGCGGCAATCGCCAGGAAGATAATCAACGGAATTAACAATACTTTGCGCTTCATACGGCCTCCGGCGCAGTTTTTTGCGGACTCACGCGCTTACGATAGCGAGGATCAAACAGACACAGTAGTCCGCCCAACGCCATCATCAGCCCGCCCGCCCAAATCCAGCGAACAAATGGTTTGTAGTAAAGACGCACGGCCCACGCGCCGTTTTCCAGCTCTTCACCGAGCGCGGCGTACAGGTCACGCGTGATGCCGCCGTCAATTGCCGCTTCGGTCATCATCGACCCGGCAGTGTTGTAATAACGTTTTTCCGCATACAGCACCGTTTCCGGTTTACCCTCTCGCGTTACGCCAATAGTCGCCACACCGCCGCGCCAGTTCGGGCCAGTCACCTCTTTGACATCACGGAAGGTGAAGCGATATTCATGAATATCGACGCTATCGCCGGACTTCATGCGCACATCACGCTCAACGCTATAATTCTGGCTAAAGGCAATGCCAACAATTGTCACTGCCAGCCCCAGGTGAGCCGCCACCATCCCCCAATAACTGAAGGTGGTTTTCGTGCCGCGTGAAATACGTAGCGCAGCTTCCGCAATTGCCAGCACCGCAATCCAGCAGGCCATTGCCAGGCCGAGCACCGTCATCGCCACCACTTTGCTTTCGAACAGCCACGGCAACAGCAGAGACAGCACCAGCGTAGAGATGAAGGCGATAATCAATAAATTGCGGATTTTACGTGGGCGATCGCGCCCCCAGCGCACCAGAGGACCGACACCCAGCAGTAGCGCAAACGGCACCATCAGCCAGGTAAACATGGTGTTGAAGAACGGTTCGCCAATCGAAATACTGCCCAGTCCCAGTTGCTTGTGCACCAGCGGCAGCAGCGTCCCCAGCAACACCACCAGCATCGCGGCGACCAGCAAAACGTTGTTCGCTAACAGCAGAGATTCCCGCGACCACAGCGCATTGTTTACGCGTGAGCGAACTTTGTGTCCACGCGCGGCAAACAGCAGCAGCGAACCGCCAATCACCAGCACCATAAAGGCGAGGATAAACATACCGCGCGCCGGATCAGACGCAAACGCGTGTACCGATACCAGCACGCCGGAACGCACGAGGAAAGTCCCCAACAGACACAACGAGAAGGCACTGATTGCCAGCAATAATGTCCACGCTTTGAAGCTGGCGCGTTGTTCAGTGACCGCCAGTGAGTGCATCAGCGCAGTCCCCACCAGCCACGGCATAAACGAGGCGTTTTCTACCGGATCCCAGAACCACCAGCCACCCCAGCCGAGTTCGTAATAGGCCCATGCGGAACCGAGCACAATGCCGAGCGTCAGGAAAATCCACGCCGCCAGCGTCCACGGGCGAGTAAAACGCGCATAAGTGCTGTCCAGACGCCCGCTCAGCAAAGAAGCAATGGCAAAAGCAAACGCCACCGAGAAACCCACGTACCCCATATAGAGCAGAGGCGGATGGAAGATCAGCCCCGGATCCTGTAACAGCGGGTTAAGATCGCGCCCTTCAATCGGGAAGTTCGGCAGCGTGCGTGAGAATGGGTTAGAGGTAAAGAGAATGAACAGCAAAAAGCCGACGCTGACCATCCCCATTATCGCCAGTACGCGGGCCACAATATCCAGCGGAATACGCTGACTAAAAATCGCCACCGCAAAGGTCCAGCCGCTCATCAGCAGCACCCACAGCAGCAGTGAGCCTTCATGTGCGCCCCAGGTCGCCGCCACGCGATACCACACCGGAAGCTGGGTATTGGAGTTGCTGGCAACATAGGTGACGGTAAAGTCGTTGACCACGAAAGCATTGACCAGCACCAGAAATGCGCCAGCCACAGACATAAACAGCAGCCAGGCAAACAAGCGGGAAGACGCCATCATGCGCGCATCTCCGCGCGCCACGCCCCATAGCGGATACACGGACAGCAGCAGCGCAATCCCTAACGCCAGGCACAGCAGCCCGTTTCCAATTTCCGGCATCATGATGCTGGGTCCTTATAAACACTCGCCGGGCGACGGTGGTTAGCTTCCATCGCTTTCTCAACTTCTGGCGGCGTGTAGTTTTCGTCGTGTTTCGCCAGCACTTCTTTTGCGAGGATATGATTGCCTTTTTCCAGCTCGCCCTGCACCACAACGCCCTGCCCTTCACGGAACAGATCCGGCAAAATGCCTTCGTAAGAGACATCCACTGAGCCTTCAGCGTCGTAAATGGTGAAGGTCACTTTCAGCGAATTGGGATCGCGCTGCACACTACCCGGCATCACCATCCCGCCAACGCGCAGACGCTGACCGACTTCCGGCATTTGCTGAGTTTCACGCTTGCCGTAGAGAATTTCCCCCGGCGTATAAAAGAGATCGATATTCGAGCGCAGCGCATATAGCACCAGACCGATAGTCAGCGCCAGCCCTGCCAACACGGCACAGGCAATCCACAAGCGGTTTTTACGGCGAATATTCATGCAGCCTCCTGCTGTTGCGCAGCACGTAAACGCGCCTCACGCGCCCGCTGTTGCGCCACGCCACGCAGAATTGCGCGATGTTGCATCACCGAGTGCACGACCAAAACCACCAGCGGAATAACGGTCATCACCACCGCCAGCCAGACAAAAAAGGCGTAACCGCCCATTGCGAAAAATTCATTCCAGGAAGCAAATGCAGGGGTCATTTACGGCCTCTTTTCAGTATCAGTTCACTCACCCACGGACGGCGTTTTTCCATCAGCAAAATCAAATTACGCATCCGCATCAGCGTCAGCGTGGCAGACAGTAGCAGGAAGCCAAAAATCGACCAGCGCAGCGGCGAACGCATCGCCGGATCGATACTTTGCTGCATCCGCGTTGATCCCTGATGCAGGGTGTTCCACCACTCCACGGAGTAATGAATAATCGGCAGATTCACCACGCCAATCAGCACCAGAATACCTGCCGCACGGCCCGCCAGACGGCGGTCGTCGAAGGCGTGCCACAGGGCAATCACACCCACATACAAAAACAGCAGCACCAGTTCAGAAGTCAGACGTGCATCCCATACCCACCAGGTGCCCCACATCGGTTTTCCCCATGCAGAGCCGGTAACCAGGGCAATAAAGGTAAACACGGCACCAATGGGGGCCATCGCCGCCACCGCCAGGTTGGCCATTTTCATCTGCCAGACAAGGCCAATAAACGCCGCCACCGCCATTGATGCATAAATGCCCATCGACCAGATCGCCGCAGGCACATGCAGGTAGATAATGCGGTAGCTATTTCCCTGCTGATAATCAGCCGGAGCAAAGCCGAATCCCCAGATCCAGCCGACGGTAAGCACGACCACACTGGCAATTGCCAGCCACGGTATAAACCAGCCACAGATTTGATACAGCCGTGGTGGGATCGCCAGTTGATGCAGTGTTTTCCACATAGTTTCGATACCAGACTCGAACAAAAATCAGTAATCCAGCGTTATTGAATGCTGATTCGTAACGCTGCCGCCGTCGCAAAAGGACTTAATGTCGCGGTGCCTGCCAGCAACGCGCCTAAAATTGCCAGATACCCGTCAACGGGCAAATGCATGGAAGCCGCGTCCATCGCGGCGGTGGCAAAGATGAGTAATGGGATAGTCAGCGGTAACACCAGTATGCTGAGCAGCACACCACCGCGCTTAAGTCCCACTGTCAACGCCACACCCGGTGCACCGAGAAAGCCAAGCGTAGGCGTTCCCAGCAGCAGCGTCAGCGCCATCACTTGCCAGCCATAAACATCCATTCCCAGTAGCATTGCTACCAGTGGCGAAAGGATGAGTAACGGCAGACCGGTTACCATCCAGTGCGCCATCACCTTCGCCAGCACAACGGCGGGCAAGGGTAACGGCAACAACATCAATTGTTCAAGACTGCCGTCCTGCAAATCGTCACGGAACAGTCGTTCCAGCGCCAGCAAGGATGAAAGCAGCGCAGCAACCCAGATAATGCCCGGTGCAATACGCGCCAGCAGTTGCGGCTCCGGACCGATACTGAGCGGAAAAAGGGTAATTACAATCAGGAAGAACCACAGCGGGTTGGCGATTTCGGCGCTATGGCGAAACGCTACACGCAGCTCAAGACGGAAAATGCGCCAGAACATCATGCGGCCCTCGTTTGCGTCAGTGAAATGCGGCGAATTTTACTTTCAGCAACGTTGAGCGGCTGGTGGGTAGTCAGAATCACAATCCCCCCCTGCTCCGTATGCTGCGCCATACGCTGGGTCAGACGATCGACGCCGTTAACGTCAATCGCGGTAAAAGGCTCGTCGAGGATCCATAACGTGGCACGGGTCAGCCACAGACGCGCTAAAGCGACGCGGCGTTGTTGCCCGGCCGAGAGCTGATTTACAGGAATATCTTCGAATCCGGCAAGCCCGGCCTGCGCCAGGGCTTCCAGACATTGTGCGGTATCGCCATCGCGATGATAAAAGTGCAGATTTTCTAACGCCGTCAGCCGGGTTTTGATCCCCGGCTGATGGCCTATCCATAACAGGTTTTGATGGTAGCTGTCGCGTACCTGATGCAAGGGCTGCCCTTGCCAGAGAACCTCGCCTGCGTCAGGGCGAGACAACCCCGTCAGCAAACGGAGAAGCGTTGTCTTCCCCGCGCCGTTGCTACCGGTGATTTGTACCCACTCTCCTGCGTTCAGCGTAAATGACAAGCCACTAAATAAGGTTCGTTCATCCCGCTCACAAAGTAACTCTCTGGCTTCAAGCATACCCACGCAATAACCCTGTTAAAAACCTGGCTCGACTTCACGCATATCGGGCAGCTTGTGCGCTATCCCTTTATGGCAATCAATACAGGTTTGCCCATCTTTCACCGCCTGGTCATGCATCTTCGCGGCAACCGATTTCTGGGCGGTTGTATCCATATACTCGAAGTTGTGACAGTTACGGCACTCCTGCGAGTTATTGTCCTTCATGCGCCGCCACTCATTCTGTGCCATCGTCAGACGATGAGCTTCAAATTTCTGCGGCGTGTCAATAACGCCAAAAATTTTACCATACAGCTCTTTACTTGCTTTGAGCTTGCGTATCATCTTCGGCACAAACTCGTGCGGAACGTGACAATCCGGACAGGTCGCACGGACGCCGCTACGGTTGTTGTAGTGCACGGAATCCATGTATTCCTGATACACCGTGTTGCGCATTTCGTGGCAGCTAATGCAGAACTCTTCGGTATTGGCTTTTTCCATCCCGGTGTTAAAGCCACCCCAGAAGACGATGCCGCCAACAAAACCGATCAACAGCAGCGTCCCCAGCGCCAGACGGCTGGGGGTACGCCACCATTTCCACAGGCGCTTAATCAGACCAGGCTTACGGTCAGAATTTCCCATAATAACCTCTTATTTCCCGTAACCTTTTGATGGGGTAAAGGTATTCCCCACGATTGGCGCGGTATCGGCCTGCGGTACGTGACATTGCAGACAGAAATAACGACGCGGAGCCACTTCCGCGCCCACTTTGCCGTCGCTGTCCATAAAGTGAGTAGGACTGATACGCGGCGCGCCAGTGGTGCGATAGCTTTCGACACCGTGGCACTGCAAGCAGCGGTTGGTATTGGTCGTTACCTGATAACCTTCAACGCTATGCGGGATCATTGGCGGCTGATTCACATAGTTCAGCGGCATCCGTTCCTGCTCTTTTGGCATCCGAATGGCCCCTTCCTGTGTCCCGGATACTTCCGGCGACTGGCTAAAATCGACGCCATTAGCCGCCCAAACCGCGCCGCTTACCACCAAGGCCAGCATCGCCGTCCATTGACACAGCGCTTTCTTCAGGTCATGGCTTTTCATGATTTCGCTCCCGAACTCCATCGTGTAGTTATTGTAAATACATCCTCAGAACAGACATCCACGCAGCGACCGCACGTCATGCAATCGCGGCTGGTGACCTGCACCGGGCTTTGTTCATCCAGCACCGGGGCACGTAGCACATGCGGTTCCGGGCAAACATGAAAACAATCCATACAGCGGTTACATTTCTGCCGATCGGTGGCCGCAACGGTAATCACACCTTTGCTACCCAGCACGCCATACAGCGCGCCAACCGGACAAATGTGCCCGCACCAGCCGTGTTCAACGACCAGTAGATCAAATAAAAACAGCGCGAGAATAAGCAGCGCGCCGCTGCCGAAGCCCATTACCAGGCTACGCCCCATCAGAGAAACGGGGTTGATCCATTCCCAAATGAGCGTGCCAGTTAAGGCTGATCCCACCAGAATGACCACCAACAGCACGTAGCGAATGTGGCGAGGGATCGTCGCAGACTGATTGAGGTCAAAGCGCCTGCGTAACCAGTTCGCTAAGTCGGTAATCGGGTTCAGCGGGCAGACCCAGCTGCAAAATAATCGCTTTCCCGCCAGGGCGTAGAGCACGGTGATAATCACCGCGCCGGTCAACGCCACCGTGGCAGGCAGATGACCACTGGCAAGACTTTGCAGCGTCATCAGCGGATCGGTCAGCGGAACGGTGTCGAATAACAGGCTACTGCTGTAGTTGCCGTGCAAGATCCACACACCAAACCATGGACCGCTCAAAAACATCCCCAGCACGAAGAACTGACAAAGGCGACGTAACACCAGCCAACGGTGACTGCGCCACCAGCCTTTTTTCTCCAGCGCCTCGCGCCCGGCGTCACGTTTACGATTTGCCATTGTTCCCCTCCAGCCAGCCGAAGCGGTAATGGTGACCTAACTCCCCTTTCGCCAGTGACAGCGGTAACACCTTGATTGCCGGTTGTTCCAGCACGCATACTTTTTCGCACTTACCGCAACCGGTACAGGCGTCGCTGTGAACCGTCGGCAGAAAGCGGGCGTGCTTACCGGTACGCGTGTTGCGCTCCAGCTCCAGGGTGATGGCCTCATCAATTTTCGGGCATTCGCGATAACAAACATCGCAGCGCAGCCCCTGAAAGTTGAGACAGTTTTCCTGGTCCACCAGTACCGCCAGCCCCATCCGCGCGTCGTCGATCGATTCAATCTCACGATCCAGCGCACCGCTTGGGCACACTTTGGCGCACGGAATGTCCTCACACATTTCGCAAGGAATATCCCGTGCGACAAAATATGGCGTGCCCGCCGACAGACCAGAGGCCAGCGTCGCCAGTTTTAAGGTGTCGTAAGGGCAAGCCTGAACACACTGACCGCAACGCACACAGGCACTGGCAAAGGCGTTCTCGTTTATGGCTCCGGGCGGGCGCAACCGCACGCCAGATGCGCGTGCGGTTTGCTGTTGTAACCCCAGCGCCACACCCACGGCAGCCAGCCCGCCTGCTGTGCGAACAACATCGCGCAGAAAGCGGCGGCGACCATTTTGAGGTTTCGCTGACCGGGACATAATGGCTTACACCTTCTCCAGTTTGACCGCGCACTTCTTGAAGTCCGTCTCTTTCGAGAGCGGATCGGTCGCATCCAGCGTCAGTTTGTTAACCAGCTGTGCGGCGTCGAAGAACGGCATGTACACCAGGCCCTGTGGCGGACGGTTACGACCGCGCGTTTCAACAATCGAGATCACTTCGCCACGGCGAGAAACCACTTTCACTTTGTCGCCACGGCGCAGATCGCGCGCTTTCGCATCCAGCGGGTGAATAAACAAGACCGCTTCCGGGAAGGCGCGGTGCAGTTCCGGCACACGGCGAGTCATACTGCCGGTGTGCCAGTGCTCCAGGACGCGTCCGGTAGAGAGCCACAGGTCGTACTCTTCATCCGGTGCTTCCGCCGCCGGTTCGAACGGCAGCGCGAAGATCACCGCTTTGCCATCCGGTTTACCGTAGAACTTGTAGCCTTCGCCCGCTTTCACGTACGGGTCGTTACCTTCGCTGTAACGCCACTGCGTTTCTTTACCGTTCACCACCGGCCAGCGCAGACCGCGCGCTTTGTGGTAGTCATCGAACGGTGCCAGATCGTGACCGTGACCGCGACCAAACCATGCGTACTCTTCGAACAGCCCTTTTTGCAGATAGAAGCCCAGCTCGCGGGATTCATCGTTCAGCTGATCTTCCGCCAGTTCGGATACCGGGAATTTGCTCACTTCGGGGGTGGCATACAGAACTTCGTACAGCGTTTTGCCACGCAGTTCCGGTTTCTTCGCCAGCAGCTCTTCCGGCCATACTTCTTCAGTTTTGAAGCGGCGGGAGAACTGGACTAACTGCCAGAGATCCGATTTCGCTTCGCCCGGTGCCTGTACCTGCTGACGCCAGAACTGAGTACGGCGTTCGGCGTTACCGTAAGCGCCCTCTTTCTCTACCCACATTGCGGTCGGCAGGATCAAGTCGGCGGCCAGCGCACTGACTGTCGGATACGGATCGGAGACGATGATGAAGTTGCGCGGATCGCGCCAGCCCGGCATACGCTCTTCATTGATGTTCGGCCCGGCCTGCATGTTGTTGGTACACATGGTCCAGTAAACATTCAGCTTGCCGTCTTTCAGCGCACGGTCTTGTGCTACCGCATGCAGACCGATTTTCGCCGGAATGGTGCCGCTCGGGATATTCCACTTCTTCTCGCAGATATCACGATGTTTCTCGTTAGTCACCACCATGTCCGCAGGCAGACGGTGAGCAAAGGTGCCCACTTCACGCGCAGTACCACACGCGGAAGGCTGCCCGGTCAGGGAGAACGGACCGCAACCCGGCTGGGAAATTTTGCCGGTCAGCAGGTGCAGGTTGTAGACCAGGTTGTTGGCCCACACGCCACGAGTATGCTGGTTGAAGCCCATCGTCCAGTAGGAGATGACTTTCTTGTTCGGATCGGCATACAGCTGCGCCAGTTGTTCTAACTGGTCTTTCGGCACGCCGGTCATTTCGGCAGTTTTTTCCAGCGTATACTCGGCAACGAAGGCTTTGTAATCTTCAAAGCTCATCGGTTCGGAGGCGTCAGAACCCGGATTCTTCGCTGCTTTTTCCAGCGGATGGGTCGGACGTAAACCGTAGCCGATGTCCGTCGCCCCTTTGCGCAGGTTAACGTGCTTGCTGAAGAAGTCCTGATTTATCGCATTGTTTTGAATGATATAGTTGGCGATGTAGTTCAGGATCACCAGGTCAGATTGCGGCGTAAAGATGATGCCGTTATCCGCCAGCTCGAAGCTACGATGCTGGTAGGTAGAAAGCACCGCCACGGTGACGTTCTGGTTAGAGAGACGACGGTTAGTGATGCGTGACCAGAGGATCGGGTGCATCTCCGCCATGTTAGCGCCCCACAGCACAAACGCGTCAGCCTGCTCGATGTCGTCATAGCAGCCCATCGGCTCATCCATACCAAAGGTACGCATAAAGCCAACTACTGCCGACGCCATACAGTGACGTGCGTTCGGGTCGATGTTGTTCGAACGGAAGCCCGCTTTGAACAGCTTGGACGCGGCATAACCTTCCCAGATAGTCCACTGACCAGAACCGAACATACCGATCGATTCCGGTCCTTTTTCTTTCAGGGCGGTTTTGAATTTCTCTTCCATCACATCGAAGGCCTGATCCCAGGTGATTGGGGTAAATTCGCCTTCTTTGTCATATTTACCGTTTTTCATACGCAGCAGCGGCTGCGTCAAACGGTCTTTACCGTACATGATCTTGGGCAGGAAATAGCCCTTAATGCAGTTCAGGCCACGGTTAACCGGTGCGTCCGGGTCGCCCTGACAGGCCACCACACGCCCCTGCTGCGTTCCGACCAGAACGCCGCAACCAGTACCGCAGAAACGGCACGGCGCTTTATCCCATTTAATGGCTTCCTGCTGACCAACAACGGCGCGGGCAACGCCCGGCACGCTGAGACCGGCAGCCGCCGCAGCGGCCGCAACGGCGTTAGCTTTCATAAAGCTACGACGACTGAGTTTCATGGTGTTTCCTCACCTTGCTCTTCCTGCTGGTGATAAACCAGCGACACCGCCAGCACGCCCTCTACGTTGCGTACTGACTCAATGGTTTGGATCAGCGTTTCGCTGTCTTCTGCTTCCACCACCACAATCAACTGACCGCTCGGCGCGTCGCTGACAGCAACTTCACAGCCGGGAAAGGCGTTCAGTTGGGTGCTGATGTCTGAAATTCGTTCGCTTTTGGCCTGCACGACCAGGCTGCAAACTTGCCAGTTAGTGTGCATGGAGATACTCCGCAGTTATGGCTGATACCGGACAGCTGGCTGCACATGCTCCACATCCGTTGCAAAGTTGGCTATTAAGTTGCGGCTGGTAGATTCCGGAGAGCGTCGGGCGAAAGATAATTGCCATTGGCTCACAGCTATCCTGACAGCGGCGGCATTCAACTGACTGATACGCCAGGCACGCGTCCCCAATGGTGAACTGCAAATCCCAGGCCCTGGTGTGGCGCGGAGAAAATAGCGATTCGGGGCAAGCCTGCGCGCAGGCGTAACAGAAGCTGCACTCGTTATTTTTGAAATTAACGCTCGGATAGCCGCCCGCGCCGCGTTGCAGAATGTTGTTTTCACAAGCATTAATACAGGCGTCGCAACGGGTGCAATGGGTCAGAAAATGAGATTCATCACCGGACCAGGGCGGACGGATACCGTTACTGGCTTTGCGCCAGCGACCAGTGAGTATGCCCCGACGGGATGCATCAATCTTCACATTGACCTTCCATCATTAACGCGCTCTGAAAATTGAGAGCGACCAAATAAACCGCATAATTAATAAGCCATTTTTATAGCCGCTAAGATATTAAAGGATGTGTCAAAGATGCATACCCCGATCGGGGTAAAACCTGTAGCAGGATCAAAAGAGTGGCGGGAAGCGTGGCAAAAACGGGCTTTTGCTCACATTTCAAATGGTTATAAACATATTTATATAGCGATTAATTCACCAGAGATATTTCTGCTGGTTTGCTCCCTCATCAGAATTTAACACTAAAAGAGCAGGTAAAATTGTCTGAATGTTCTTTAAGTTATTCATAAAGCAAATTAATAAATCTGATGAATATGTTAACCTTCAGCGACATCATCGGTGAAAACCTATAAATGAAGAAGGAAAGCAAAAAAATGAAGACCATTCTACCTGCAGTATTGTTTGCCGCTTTCGCTACCACTTCCGCCTGGGCGGCAGAAAGCGTCCAGCCACTGGAAAAAATCGCGCCTTATCCACAAGCTGAAAAAGGGATGAAGCGTCAGGTGATTCAGTTAACCCCGCAAGAAGATGAATCTACCCTGAAAGTAGAACTGTTAATCGGTCAGACGCTGGAAGTCGATTGCAATTTGCATCGTCTCGGCGGGAAGCTGGAAAGCAAAACGCTGGAAGGCTGGGGCTATGATTATTATGTCTTTGATAAAGTTAGCTCGCCGGTTTCCACGATGATGGCCTGCCCGGATGGCAAGAAAGAGAAGAAATTTGTCACCGCGTATCTGGGCGATGCTGGAATGCTGCGTTACAACAGCAAGCTGCCGATCGTGGTGTATACGCCAGACAATGTAGATGTGAAGTACCGCGTCTGGAAGGCGGAAGAGAAAATTGACAACGCGGTAGTTCGCTAAACTGCCGTGAAGTGCGGCACCCCGTAGATTGGATAAGGCGGTTACGCCGCATCCGACATCTAACGCCCGAG
>OLPP01000684.1_pt1 | contig 20362 bp, 17 predicted proteins | sample 1643151 | NCBI WGS metagenome assembly OLPP01 (sample SAMEA3136679, study PRJEB25190) | human gut metagenome | biome: human gut; feature: human-associated habitat; material: faeces | place: Austria | collected 2013 | reverse complement strand
CGGCCAGGGCTTTATCGACGGCTTTCGCCACAATGGCGTCGATCTGTTCCTGAGTGAACTCTTGGGCGACTGCAGAGGTAAATGGGAAAAGCGCGGCGATAACCGCCATGGGTAATGGAAGTTTTTTTATCATTGTCATAATTATCTCAATATAGGTTAGTTTTATTCAGATAATAACAATCCCATTCTGGGCAATCAGAATATGTCGCTATCATAAGAACAATTTAATTTTTATTTTGTACGTCAACAGAGGCTTTACACCATTAGGGTTATCCGATCTCCATAGTTGTTATTTAAGAATTAGCGCAGCCCGGGTGAATTATCACTTTGGATAGTTCCCCCGGCCAGCAGTGAATTCATTGAATGCGCTGGGGCATACGCCGAAATTAACGCCGTGGTTTAAAACGATGGCGACGTCCTCCCTACTCACAGCATCACGTTTTGCCCCCCAGACGGTGGGTAGCGTTCAGGGCGCTAACGCTTTGCCCTGCATCCCCGGGACACAGGGTCCGGCCGCCGCCAACCGCCGCCCCGGCACCGTCGCATGGGTGAGTCAAACTGTTGGCAGCGCCCCGCTCAGCACAAGATGGCATGATGAATCCCATAATTTATGAAGCGAAAAATTAACAACTGTGACACATCCTGTATTCTCCTGGCCGGTTGCTCAATTACGTTATTTCACTCCGTGATTAAGAAAATGCTCAAACGTGAGCCATCTCGCAAATATTCGCGCCATTTACTCAGCGCGCGGATAACTCTGTAGAGTACATTTCCTGGAGTGGCCAGAGTAAAAAAAACAATAAAACAAAATGCCGGTTTGGCGGCGTTTTAAATCTACCGGGGTATAGCTTGTAACGCGTTAATCAACAAGTGAAATGGAGGGTCTGGAGGAGGCTTTGCTTCGATGATCACAGAAGTAAAAAAACATAATAAATTAATTTAAAAACGTAATAGATTCTTCGAGATCATTTATGTCAGAAATTGTTACACATCCACACAACACACCGGAGTCTGCTCAGAATGAGTAAAAACATAATGCAAAGCCGCCATGATGAATATCATAAATTAACGCGTGGAGAACGTATTGGTTATGGTATGGGCGACTTCGCTCAAAACCTGGTTTTTGGCACAATAGGCGGCTTTCTGGCTCTTCACATGCTGACGGTTAATACCATCAGCACGGCAACGGCAGGGTTTATATTTCTTTTTGTCCGAATCATCAATGTCTTTTGGGATCCGATGGTCGGCACGTATGTTGACAAAAGAACGTCAAAAGCAGGTAAATATCGCCCCTGGCTGTTAAGAGCCGGCGTACCGCTGGTGATCCTTTCCGCTTTACTTTTTGCTCCCATTCCTGGGGTCAGAGGTTCGGTACCTTTTGCCTTCATCGTTTATTTGGCTCTGGATTTAGTTTATTCCGTAGTGAATATTCCTTATGGTTCGCTTAATGCATCCCTGACCCGGGATCCGGAATCGATTGATAAACTCACCAGTACCCGAATGATGCTGGCCAATAGCGCCAATCTTCTTGTTTATACCCTGTTTCCGATGTTTGTACAGATGGCTTCACCAAAAGATCGCAGCCTTAAGGACACCGGTTTTTTCGGCATTGAGCTCAATCTGGGAAACTATACCGATCCATCAGCCAACTACGCCTGGTTCGGCGTCTACTCCGTGTATATGCTCATCGGCGCGGTGGCGCTTTTCATCTGCTATAAATTTACGAAAGAACGCGTTGTCGCGACGGCAGAACAGACCGCCAACGTCAAAACGACCGATCTGTTCCTTGAACTCAAACATAACCGCCCGCTGGTTATTCTCGGGCTGTTTTTCATGCTGGCCTTCACGTTCATGTTTTTCATGAACACGGTTAACGGCTTTTTCAATCAGTACGTTGTCGGTCATTCAGAATGGATGGGCGCCGTAGGCCTTGTCGCCTCCATACCGGGCATCGCATTCCCTATTTTTTGGCCCAAACTCAAGAAAATTTTTGGTAAAAAAGGCTTCTTCCATATTTTTCTGGCCATGTTTATTGTCGGCGAGCTACTGACTTACGTCTGGTCACGCGAGGGCATGCACGATGCGCTTTGGCTTGCTTACATCGCCACCTTCATTAAACAATGGGGCTTAACGTCCGCGACCGGCTTTATGTGGGCGCTGGTTCCTGAAGTGATTGCGTATGGCGAATTAAAATCCGGCAAGCGAAATGCGGCGATCATTAATGCGATTATGGGCCTCTTTTTCAAAATCGGCTTTACCATCGGCGGCGCGATTCCCCTGTGGTTACTGGCCGTTTATGGCTTTAATGAAACCGGCGCCCGGCAAAGCGCCAGCGCTATCGACGGGATCATTATGACCGCGGTGTGGATCCCTATCGCGTTAGCCATCATATCGATGATCATCATGCAGGTTTATCCCATCTCTGACAAAAACGTGACCGATATTAACCGTCAGCTTGATGAAGTCCGCGTGTAGTTAAAAATATAAATTAAATGCATTTGGAACATTTAAATAAAAAGGTGTAATGATATGTCACTTATTCAAAACCCTATTTTACGTGGGTTTAATGCCGACCCCAGTATTATCCGTGTCGAGGACACCTACTATATCGCCAACTCTACGTTTGAGTGGTTCCCTGGCGTTCGTTTACATGAGTCAAAAGACCTGGAGCACTGGAATCTTCTCCCTTCGCCCCTGTCAACCACCACCCTGCTGGATATGAAAGGCAATCCTTCATCAGGCGGCATTTGGGCGCCGGCGCTCTCTTATGCCGACGGTCAATTCTGGCTAGTGTATACCGACGTCAAAGTCACCGAAGGCGCCTTTAAAGACATGACAAACTATCTGACCACCGCAGCCGATATCCGCGGCCCGTGGTCAGATCCCATTAAGCTTAACGGCGTAGGTTTTGATGCTTCTCTCTTCCACGACGATGATGGCCGGAAATATATCGTGCAGCAAACCTGGGACCATCGCGAATATCACCATCCTTTTGACGGCATCACGTTAACTGAACTGGATACAAAAACCCTGAAATTAATGCCAGAGACCGCGCGTACCCTTTATCGGGGGACCGCCGTTGGGCTCGTTGAAGGGCCGCATCTCTATAAACTGAACGGATATTATTATCTTTTTGCCGCCCAGGGGGGCACCGTATTTACGCACCAGGAAGTGGTTGCGCGTTCTAAAACCTTAGACGCCAACAGCTTTGAAACGGAGCCAGGTGAGGTCTTCTTAACCAACGTCGATACGCCAGACAGCTACATCCAAAAGCAAGGGCACGGCGCGTTGGTTTCCACCCCCGGCGGCGAATGGTACTACGCCTCGCTCTGCGCGCGTCCGTGGAATCGCCCGGGTGAGTCAGTCTACGATCCTCGCGGCTGGTCAACGCTGGGCAGAGAAACGGCTATCCAGAAGGTGTACTGGGATGAAGGCGGCTGGCCGCGTATTGAAGGCGGTCACGGCGGAAAGACGTTTGTCGAAGGCCCGAAAGATGCCATTGATACCGAAAGTCCGGAAGACCGTAGCCAGCACGACGAATTTACAACGGCGACACTCGATGGTAACTGGAACACCCTGCGGGTGCCGTTTACAGAAAAAATGGGTACCACCGGCGATGGCAAGTTAACGTTAATTGGCCAGGGATCTTTAGCGAATACCCATGACCTGTCGCTGATTGCCCGACGCTGGCAAGCCTTTTATTTTGATGCGAAAGTTAAAGTTAAATTTAATCCATTTAACTACCAGCAAATGGCCGGGTTAACGAATTACTATAACGATCGTCACTGGAGTTTTGTGTTCATTACCTGGAATGAAATTAACGGTAAGGTCATTGAAATAGGTGAGAATAACCGAGGGCGGTATACATCATATTTAAAAGATGAAGCCATCAAGGTCCCGGAGCACGTTGAATATGTCTGGTTCCGGACGAAAGTCAGGAAGGAAACGTATAGCTATGAATATAGCTTTGATGGGGTTGAGTTCACTGAAATCCCTGTGAAGCTAGATGCTGCGATCCTTTCGGATGATTATGTCCTGCAAAGCTATGGCGGATTCTTTACCGGAGCGTTTGTTGGCCTTGCGGCAGTCGACTACTCCGGTTATGGCGCCCGCGCTGAGTTTTATCATTTCGATTATCAGGAGCTTGGCGACACGTTAATCGCCAGGGACGCGTATAGCTGGGAAGCCAGTGAATTACGACGTTATTAGAGAGCCCTGTCTGGGGAGATTAAACGCTGAAAGGAGGCACCGGCGCGACAGGCGCGCCGGTGCCGGGTGTGGCAGGGTTGTCGCATCAGGCCGGCAACCGGCCGTTCCGATAGCGAAAGTCATGCGTCACGCTAATGACCCGTGCGGGTGGCTATTGCACGCTTATTCCGCCGTTTTTTGTTTCAGCGCAGCATAGCGGGCAATCAGTTGTTGCAGATGCTGCTCCGTCTGGTTCTGCTGCGCCGCAGACCCTGGCTGATTGCGCGGCTGTGCGGAGAGTTGTCGCAGCTGCTCTTCCGCCGGAACGGTACGGCTGAACGACTGCGTTATGGCAAACACCGCTGACTTCAGCTCACTCACCGTGATATACCGCCCCTTCTGTTCATCCAGTGCGTTAAGCCGGTTCGTCAACTGCTGTAGCTGCGTCATTCCCTGGTGCCAGCCGCTGAGATTCTCCACGGGAAGCGCGGCGGCGCTGACCTGCTGTTGCCATTGCCGCGCCAGCGGTTTCGCCTGCTCTGGCCATAGCGTCAGCGCCTGCTGCGCCAGATGAGTACCATAACTCAAAGCCCAGTCCGGTTTTAGCTGTAAAAGCTGCGCCAGCTGCTGCTGAGTCTGTTTTATCCCCGGCTCCGCCGAGGGGGATTGTTGTCGTAGCGTCTGTAACTGCTCAGCGGAAAGCACCGTGGGTAACGGAGAGAACCGGGCGGGAAACCGCATCTGCCCCGAATCGGACGGGTACGTTGCCCGCCATCCTCCCGCCGCGGCCCCGGCCAGCGCCAGCATAGTCAGCATCCCGGCGACAAACGGCTTCCAGGGCTTCGCGGGCGCCGGGAATGCCGTCACAACGTCAGCATTCGGCCGCGATGCCGGTTCGGCGACATAGACCCATTTCACCTGCGCGGTCGGTTCAGGGAGGCTGGAAGGGGCAGGATCAGGCGCGGCCGCTTGCGGCGCGGTCTCCTCTTTATTTTCGCTGCTCTCCAGCCGCACCGCCGCGTTGTGCAGCAGGATAGACAGGGCATCAAGCTGGCCGGCATGTTTGAGTTCCAGACGCTGCAGTACGTCATCCAGCGCCGTCAGATGCGCTTCTGCCTGGTAAAGCTGGCTCAGGTCGATATAGGTCAGCGACAGCGTGCGCATCGCCTGCTGCAGCCGTTGACTGAGCGAACTGAGTATTTTGATTCGCGCAGTCGTCGGCTGCGGCCACATATTGCCCCACTGCCGGGAGACCAGCGCGACCAGTATCGCCAGCCCTTCATTCATGCCGTATAGCCCCGCCAGATGCATGCGGACAAGCGTATACCAGGCGGCAGTCTGTAGCTCCACGCCGTTGTGCTCAAACAGCGACAGGCAGAGTTTTTCCGCGAGCCGCCAGTTGACATCCGGGCGCGCCGGATGGGTTAGTTTGTTCATTTCATCGCGAAGGCGCGCGTAATCCGCAAGCGTACGCGGGTCGCCGCCGGTTTTCAGGCAACATTCAGAAGGAGTCGTCATGATGGTTTCAGCCAGAATAAAAACTAGATAGAGGAGCGGACTTCCAGGTACTGCTGCTGTTTGAGGTGGCGGATAAGCACCCTGCCCTCGGGCATAAATTCGGTGCCGTAGTGCACCAGGCCTACGCCCTTCAGCTCCGCGTCAATGGCGTAACGCAGCTCGCCGGGAATAGCCTGCTCGAGCAGAACCACGTCAATTTTCTTCAGCCGCGGTTCATATTTAAGCAATACGGCCGACAGGATGCCCATCAGCTCATGAGCCGTACCCGGCATCCCCTGGAGGATTTTAGTCATATCCGGCAGGCCGTAATCGGGCAGGTGCGCCAGCGTCCCGGCTCGACAGTTGAGGACGCGCTGCATATTATCCAGCACCGACAGAATAACCTGGTTTTCCTCACTGACCTGATGCAGGTCGAGTCCGCCGGTAAAGTTGCCGTACAGCATTTCATACAGCGAGGGGGCATTATGGCGTGTGGGCATCTCAGTCATCCTTCAGGGGTTTCAGCGTCAGGCGGTTATGGCTGGCTTCAATAATGCGCGGTTTGTCGGGATCGAGATCGTCGCGCCTCAGCACCAGCTTCCAGTCATTCTTCACCATATCCGGCGCCCGGAATAACCCCACCACCGCGATAAACTGCGCCTTCTCGTCCATCGGAATATCCAGGCTGACGTCAGCGCCGGGTTTTACCACCAGGCTACGGCTGGCAAGCCGTTCGTCTCCGGCGGCCTCCTCGCTTTCCGTGACCAGCTGCTGATAGACCCGTTTATCGAACGTCTTGCGGTCACTGAGCTGGTAGACCCACACCATCACCGGCTGGGAGAGCGAGGTGTTCTCCCGCTCATCGGTGTTCAGTTCCGCCCGGGCGGTAACGTCCAGATGCAGGACGTTTACCTGCTTATAAAACACCGATTTCACCGCCGATAAGGTGCTGTCGCTAATTTTCTGCGTCAGGCCACAGCCTGTCAGCAGTAAAGGCATAAGAAGTAAACTCCATCGTTTAATCGAAGTGGTATGCAACACGCTGGTTTCCTTGTTGTAAAGTTGCAGACGGCATTCCGCAATAGCCGCCAGGCTCAATAGTAAAGGTGGCGGGGATATCGGGCGGGATCTCCTCTCCCTCCACGCCCAGTATCCCCGTCATGCCGAGCATAAAGGGGGTTTCGCCCAGCACCGGCGCAGGCAGTAACCGGGCAGGAACGGTCAGCTGTATACGCGCTTTATAGCGCCAGCCGAGATAGACCCGCAGCAGGACCAGAAAGTCCTGATATATCTGCCCTTCCGGTAACCACCCCTGCGCCTCGGCAATATCGTCCGTGTACAGCGCAATCAATAGCTGGCTGCTGACCTCTGTCGTTTCGTCGCCCAGCACGTTATAGCCATCGAGCAGAAAATCGTCATTGCCGTAAAAACCCAGTGGATTGTTGATGAAAAACGTGCGCGGGCAGTGCGGCGTGACGGTGGTCCGCGTGCGGGGAGCCAGCAGACGTACCAGCGCCTGAATCCCCTCTTCGGTACGCGCAGGCAGGCGCATGATGCCGAGCAGCGCCAGAAAACGCGATATCGGGGTGGCGATATGCTTATCGGTACCCGGCATTCCCAGACCGATAAGGCCCAGCAGGCTCTGCGAGGTGCTGTCCCTGCCCCCCGCTTCAAACGTCGCCGGGTAGGAATATTTTCGCCAGATGCGGTAAAACTGCGTCAGAATGCGGTGGTTAAAGATATCGAGAAACGCCTCCTGCGCTTCGTGCCCTTCCCGCTGCTGGGCGATCTCGTCGAGCCACGCGGTGGGCAGCGGCGAGTCGACGCCGTAGAGCCCCATAAACGTCGTGCGCACCGTCGGCGGCGCATCCGGATGGTCTTCATCATATTCCACCGTTTTCAGCTCGCTGACCGGGAAGCCCATTCCCGGATGCGGGCGAAACCGTACCGGATCGTCCACCGGATTCAGGGTGCTGCCCAACGGCGATGCGCCCGGACGACGCTTTTCCAGTAACTGGCAGAAGCGGTAGAAGTTGATACGATAGATTTCCCGCTCAAGCCGGGGGCTTAGCCGGGAATGCGGCGGTTGTGGTTCTCCTGCCATTCGAGGCGCTCTCCCCCAGGTTGTAGTATCAGAATCAGATGGTTGAACAGGTGAATATCGGTATACAGCGCGAAGAAGCGGTTCAGCATCTCGCCGAACAGGCAGATATCGCCGTGCCCGGCGAAGCCGCTGCTGTCGAGGGTCACCTCAATCTGCACGCCGCGCAGAAAATGGCCCTGTGCAAAACGTTCCACCTCGCTATGCCTGACATCGACAATCGCTTCCAGGCGGCGGCGGTTCATCTCGTTATCGGTCCAGTCATAGAGGGCCAGCGCGCCGCGCAGCACGTCGGCGTTATCCATCATCCGCAGGAAACTGCTGCCGAGATGGCTCAGCACCCGCCAGTGAAAACGATCGCGGTCCGGCGGGTAGCACGGCAGCGTCGGGGCGCAGAGGTTACGCACCTGAATGCGCGCGGTGGTGGATTTCACCACCGTGTCCAGCAGCGTACTCTGCAGCGCCCGGCGCGGCAGCTGGCCGTTGGTGCCGGTCAGGCTGAGCGACAGTTTTTCATTCTCCGGTACGGTGTGGTTATCAAACGCCTCGCCGCCGAGCGTCAGCCAGGTGTCGTGCAGCCCTGAAGGACCGGACTTTACCCGCGTATGGTAATAATATTCCGGCGCATCATGGCGCAGCATTCCTCCCTTGTGACGGAAGCTGGTGAACGGCACATACGTCTGGTGACCGGAGTGGCGCGAGGAGGTGACCGAATCCACGGAATAAATCTCGGTATGACCGTCCTGGACACGCATCGGGCGCAGCAGGTATTCGGTCTGTAACGAGTCCAGATGCAGCGGATCGGACTCCAGCGGAAAGAGATTAATCACCGGCGTGCAGTGCAGGCGCAGATGTTTCTCCGACAGCGCATATTCATGCGGCCACTGTCTCTCCAGCACGATATCGATTTCAAACCACGCCAGTTCTTCCGGGAAATCCACATTTTCCAGGCCGCGTAGCGTCACCGACATAAACTTTTCACGGAAGGTAAAATACTCCAGCAGCAGCTGATAACCGCTGAAACTGCCGCACTCCGGCAGCAGCGCCTCCTCCCTACTGAAACCGCAGACGGCAAAACGGGCGTCCAGCGGTCTGCGGTCAGCATCGCCGGGAAAGCGGATACCCGTTTTCGCCACCCGGAGCGTCAGCGCCTCATGCAAGGCGCAGGCCAGCGGCGCGTCGCCATTCAGGTACAGCGGGATGCGGCTTAAATCGATGCGGCTCCAGTCTGCCAGCGGGCTGCACTCAAAGCGCAGGCGGAGAAGCGAGCGCCCATCCGGTTCCGTCGAGATCCCCGCCCGGGCTAGCGACAGGGGCTGCAGGGTCAGCGGCTGCGTCGTGGTGTAATGACAGCGGGTGCGCTTTTCACCAATGGGCTGAGAAAGAATTCCAAAGCCTTTTTCAATGCGGACAGGTTCTTTCAGTTCACGCCAGTCCGCGGTGAACTCAACAATGGAGAGCGATGGAATGGTACGCAGGTAGTGTGGCCAGATCATGCTCACCAGTCCGCCGGTCAGCTCCGGCAGATCGTCGTCGAGCTTTTCGCGCAGGCGGCCCATCAGAAAGGCGAAGCCTTCAAACAGGCGCTCGACATAGGGGTCGCGCGCGCCCGATTTGTCGAGATTTAAGGCCGCCGCCCGGTCAGGATGGGCGCGGGCGAACTCTTCGCCCGCTTCACGCAGGTAACGCATTTCGGCGTCAAAATAACGCAGGGTTAAGTCGTCCATAGAAATATGCTTTTAGCCTTAGAGCTACAGGAGGTGCGTTTAAAATGGGGAGAAGATCGCGATAGGTGTTTTCTGCAACCTCAGATCGCATCAGTGTCATTGAACATTGAACATTGAACATTGAAGCAATAAGTTGCGCGCCCTTACCTCATCACGCATCTTCTTGAAATCATCGTTGCCGGGGGGATCTCCGGCGGTTGGCGAGCAGAATATCAACAGAGGCCATTATTCACTCCCTTCCACAACGTCAGATTCATATTCATCCGTGCGGCCTGGCGCCGGGACACCGACGCTGAATATCTGCGACGGCAGACTGAAGTTTCGCAGCTTCAGCAGCGCCAGCGGTCCGTCGCCCAGTTCCGTACGCAGCAGCCACTGAAGCTGTCGCCTGTCCGGCGCGGTGACGCTCAGCCGGTACAGCCCGTCCCCCGCTTTCTGCCGCTGCATCTGCTCCAGCATCCGGATAACGCCCCACGGACCACTGTGGTTTGTATACAGACGGGTTCCCGCCGCCGTCGACGTCCAGGTCAGCATCGCCCCCGGTTTATTGATTACCCCCGGCCAGCGGAAGCTCTGCCAGTCGGCAACCTGGTTAAAATAGTGGAGTTTCTGCCCGTCAAGCGTCAGCTGTGTTTCCACCACTTCCGGCATCGCCACCCCCTGCAGTTCAAAGCTGATACCCTGGCTGCCGTCGGTAAACAGGATGTCGGACAGCTGGCTGAGCTGGTTCACCGCGTTCAGGAAGGCCGGGCTGAACGTCAACCCCTGGCTGTGGGTTCTGTCCGCCACCCAGGTGCTGCCCTCCCGGTGCAGAACGCCGCCCAGCTGCGTGCTGAGGAAACGGTCAATACGTCCGGTATCGCGGCGGATGAACGCCGCCAGCATCGGCAGCGAGGCGTCGCTCTTCGCGGCAGCAAAGGGATAACGCCCCTTAAACGCTGAATTCCAGTTCGCGACAACTGAGCGCTGCCACGCTTCGTTCAGGCTGGCCGCCGACGGCTGAAGCACCGTCTCCCAGGCCTGGGTCAGCGGCTGAACAAACATCGTCTGCCCGAAACCGCTCCACTCTTCACCGAGGCTTGCCGCCACCAGGCTGCCGTACTCCTGCGTGTCGGTCAGGTCAACGCTCCTGCCCTGGAAGACCGTCTGCGCCAGCTGCTGCATCATCGCCTGCGGGTCGGCGGCGTTTGCCACCTGCTGGAGCCTGAGGCGCACGCGGGTCAGACGCGTCAGGTAAGTCTGTAAACTGAGCGAACTGTCCGCCGCCATCACGCTCTGCGCGCTGTTTTTACCCATAAGCTGCAGCAGCGGCCCGAAGGTGCTGTCCAGCGGCCCCGCCGGTCCGGCGGCCTGCTGGTCAATCACCGGCCGGTCATCACCGCCCAGCAGGTTTTTCGCCGATTTCACCAGCGATGCGGAAATGGCCTCTTTCTGCTGCCCGGTCTGCCCCTGGTAAGCCAGGGTGTTCATCAGGGCAATCAGCGGCGACTGGCGCACGTCCCCGGCCAGCGTTAACTGGTCGGTGACGTCGGCAATATTGTGCGCCGGGTTCAGCCGGATACTGTTGAGGAAGTTCAGCCAGGCACCGGCAAAATCGGTGAAGTAGCGCGCCGTCAGGCGCTGCTTCAGCGCCTCCGGGGAGACGTCGCCGGGCAGCGTTTTACGGCTATCGCTCAGCACCCAGTCGATTTCATCGCGCCGGGACGCCACGGCGTTATCAATGGCTTCCTGAACCCCGCCCTCCCACGCCTGGCGGGTGAACATCCCCGGCACCGACTCCGGCGTGCTGAACAGGCGACCGGCGTCGGTCTGCGGCGTCATGTCCTCCAGCGTCATGTCCGCGTAGCTGCGGCGCACCCGGGTGAGCATGTTCTCATACAGCGTACTTTCCGCGTTGCGCCGGCCAATCTGCTCCAGCAGCACCTGACGTACCCGGGTGACCAGCTGCCTGTCCGGCGTGATTTTCCAGGCTGGCTGCGACGGCAGGCTCTGCATGTAAAAGGCGTGAAGGTCCGGGGCGATACTCTGCCACAGCGCCGGGGAGAGTCCCGGACGGGATGGCGCGGTGGTTGTCATCACCTGCGCGTACAGGGCAGCGTCGGCTTTGTCCGGGCGCGCCATCATCAGGTATGCTTTCAGCTGGTCGTAGCCCGCTTTAGCTGACGTGGCGCGCTGCGGGCTGCGGGCTGCGCGGCGGCAGGTTCGCCAGGACGGTCAGTTTCTGCGTCAGCGCCTGCATGGCCGCATCGCGTATCAGGCGGTTACTGGCCCGGCCGTACCAGGGCATCAGGGCGGCGGAGAGCGGCGCATTGTGGTCCAGCCCGAAGCGCTGGTACCAGGGAGCGCCATTCGCCTGTTGCGTCTGCAGACGCCCGATATCGTTACGCAGGGCCTGCAGCGCCATCAGCTGCGGGTCGTTAACCGCGGGATGATTCACCAGCTGCTGCGCCCGCGCCGCCGCGCTGACGATATGGTGGCGGTTAACGGCAAAGGAGACCACGCTGCCCGCCCCCCACAGGGCAATCAGCGTCAGCAGGGTGACGCCCGGCGTTCGCTGCCACGGCATCCCTACCCGCACGCCCCGCGCCTGAGCGCAGTCCGCCGTCACGCCCTGCCAGATCGCCGGAGCGGACCAGCGGTGTTCATGGCCCGCGGCATTATCCTCAGGGGCCAGCGACGGGCTGAACATCAGGCCGCGCAGCGGAACACGCTTCAGGTGCTCCGTCAGCCACGGCGTCAGCAGCGTTTTCCAGTGGGCTATTCCCTGTTTCTCCAGCTGCCGGCCGAAACGTAACAGGAAATCGTGCGACGGCCCGGCGCACAGCTGCTGCATTCCCCTTTCGCGCAGGGATGGCAGGATAGCGCGGAGCTGGCGCTCCACCCCCGCCGGCGTGGCGCGGGCCGGGAAAAGCGCCCCTACCGTCTGGGTGACGCGCGCATCCTGCGACCAGTCGCTGTCAGTCACCTGCCACAGGTACACCGGCGGCTGCCAGCGCAGCGCCTCCCCGACCTGCTCCAGGGCGCGAAGATGGTTATCCAGCGTACCGGCGGTGGTCTGTCTCTCATCCAGCGCCAGCACGATGCCGTCCAGCGGACGGCTGCGGCGCAGCTTACGCAGGGCGGTCAGGCGCCCGGTGTCCGGCGCCGATGACAGGCTGCCGCCGTAAATCAGCACCGTGCGGTGGCCTTCAAGCCACTGTTTTTCGGCAAGGCCGGGGGCGATGGCGGCGATATGTTCGGGTTCGCCACAGACCAGCAGCAGGCGGACCTTACTGCGCCAGAAGAGGTTGTAGCGGCGGCGGAGGTGCTTTTTTAGCGAAGAAAGGGAGATATCTCGTTCCTGTGTACCAGCCCCCTCGCCTGCCGGGCGACTGTACTGCGGAGTCAGCGGGGTGTCGTTTTTTTGGAAAGGGATAAGAAAAAAAATCAGCACGCTCAACAGACTGGTCAGAAAAACCGCACCCAACAGCGAAATCCAGAATACGCGTTCCCCCGTCCATTCAAAAAAAAGATGAGTTGTCTGGGCTAGAATAAACAACAGCGCCAACAAAACAACCAGGACACAGAGACCCGCTCCCAGGATGTATAAAAACCTTTTCATATTGGATTATTCCTTGCGGGCAAGTCCGGCAGCCTGAACAAAGTGGGGGCGTTGCAGAGCAGTGAGGGCGCGGCGCAGCAGGAAAACAGCACCGGGTAGAGTGACTGCCAGCGACAGTAACATACTGAGCACGCCGCACCAGGAGAACAGCCAGTCCGGAAAAAAACGGGCAACGCCCCCAAAAGCCGCCACGTTGAGCAATACGGCAAGGCAGAGTGAACCCGCCGGATAAGGCAACGGGAGTATGTTCACATCTTCATCGCAGATAACCGGCAGATTATTGCCGACGACCATTGCGCCGGCCCGTTTGTCATCCGCCTGTAGCAGCCAGTGGCTTCCCGGACCGTAATTGACCATCTCTGCTGCTGCAGCTACCATCAGCCATCCCGCCAGATGCCCGTAGTCTGCGCTGATTTTCGCAAAATCGATAATGCCACCGGCTGCGATATCAGTATGCAGGTGCAGAGGTAAATCATTAACCACCCGTCCCAGCGCCTGTGCGGACGACGTAGATAACCCGCTGTGCCAGACCAGATGTTTTACACCAGAAGGCTGCTGCGCCATATCGCGCAATTCAGCCAGCTCGCGGGGCAATGCACCAGTATTCAGCGGCATGGCGCGAAATACTCGCACTGCATCGCGCTGTTCTGACGATTTAAGCATCGCTTCAGGCAACAGCAACAACGCACAGGCAAATTCCGCTAAGGCTTCCTCCGGCTGGCGGTAATGCAGTGCCAGTACAAGCAATGGATAACGAGCAGTAGACAGGAATTTATTCCAATTATTAAAAACTGACGAATTGGATAAGGCATGAATATCTGGCATCCATGGCAATTTTTCATCTTCCCAGAGAAGGGAAAAATACTGAATTTCCTGTTTTTTATCAGGAGCAGATGTCTTTATTATCACCGTTAACGGACCTGAAGGATAGGCCTGAGAAAGTATTGTTTTAATCTGGTTTATTAATAAACGACAAAGTTGTTCAAAGCGTGAAATACCAGGAATAAAAGCTTCTTCGGGAAGCAATGTTAATAAAGATGTTTCGTCGCTGCTTTCAGACGCAACACCCGCTAGTCGAGAAAGCAATTGTGGGTCTGCGGTTAATACCACATGCCTGGTCACGCATAAATGCAGGTGTGCTTGACGCTGCCAGGCCAGGTGCATATTTCGTCGCCAGTTATTCCAGTTACGGACGCGGAAAGTCTGTATTTCCCACCATAACAAATAAAAGGTTACGGTAATTGTAACACCCACCAAAGTATATCCGGTCAGTGGTAGCCAGTAGCCGCTTGCGAGCGTTGGTAAACTACCGGAGGGTGAATGCAGTACGACCCGAACTAACGCGATAAATACACCGGCGAAAGTAATTGATAGGCATACCCAGGGCGACCAGGGTTGCGTATCTGGCCTCGCGGGAACCTCCGGTAATGACCAGCCCATCAACCTATCTCCACATCCGGCAAACTAGCGAAGATCACGGAACCACAGGCGCTCTTACAACCATGCGCCACAATTCCCCTACCGTTTTCCTCATAACTCATATCGCATTCCACTATCGGATTAGAACCGTGTTCCGGACAGGACACCGAATCATTCAGCAGTGCAACATTTTTACCTTCAATTTCAAAAGTAGATGATACAGAGACTACTTTACCTCCATGCGAGGTAGCATCGCCAAGAACAACTATTTTCTTTCCCATATCAATATCCGTATTCTTTGGTCTTCACACGAATCATTTCTTCCAATGCTGTTTCTTTGCTGATTATTTCTGGTTCAGTAACATTGTTTGGAATTCCGGTTTTTAAATATGTATCCAGTCCCTGAGTCCAGTCTGCCCGACGGCGTAGATCAGTGATAAAAGCCCTATCCCAACCCGATTCACAGTAACCAATGGGTAAATCATAAGCAACGACTCGTGCCATAAAATTTAAATTACTGGGTAAGGTACTGTGATCTGTAGGTTGTGCGACATATGAACGTATCCTGCGATCTTTTTCGTCAAACGTCTCCTTACGGGTTACTGGGGTTACGCTACCGTAAGTACCATATTCCGATTGTTTTTTGACACCAATAACGATATCCTGATCGGGATACAAATTAATGAAATTATCGTAAGTATCGTCATTCTTATAACCAGTTTTAGGATCACGCTCCCCCCAACCGTTTTTTTCCTGTGGGCCATGCTCAGCACCAACTCTTGTTTTATCGAAATCACTTAGTTCATTTTCCTTAATTGGCTCAGGGACTTCCTCGGCATTAATAAATACAGTTTGCCAGTGAGGTGGATCTGGGTACACAAAACCACTGCTCTGGTATTCATCTCCTTCATCATCCCAAAAGGGTTTACCATCTGGCAATCGACCAAATGGAGTTTTTGACTCGGGAGCTATACCACAAGGTGTATTTCTGGCAAGCATTCGCTGGAATAAATACCCCTTATGCTGGGTGATAAGTGGATGAGGATTGCCTTTTTCATCATTTGGGAAACCTTGCCACCCTATCGAACGCAGAGGGAGGGAACCCATAACTCTGTCATGTGGATTGAAATAAACATAAGTCCTCCCGTGATTATCTCTTTCCTGGATATTTCTCGTTTCATTTTTGTCAGGAGCTACAAGAGTTATATCTGGCTTCCAGTTTTTATTATCCTGTGATTGACCTACACACAACCCCTCATAGCCTAACGAAGATAAATGTGTTGATTGAAGTGCAACTTTATCAATTATTGCTGACAGAGTACTTTCTCGACCAGATGGAGAAATACATTCTTCAGGAGGCATTGAAAAGGCATTCAATTGACTATTATGAAGGGCATAAGGTGAATTCATTATAAATAGAGCATCAGGTGCTTTATTTGCCAGTGCAGTAGCAGCCATTGAAACCATAGTTCCTTGACTATGTGAAATTATGGTAACTGTATCCTTAGGATATTTCTCTCGAATAAGATCCAATAAATCAGCTAACCGCTTCGCGGCATGAGCATAATAGTTTCGTGGTGGTGCTGTGGTTAGTAAGCGATCTTTGTCTTCATTACCATATTGAACTTTTGCACCAGGTATATTGGCTAAATCTTCATTGAATCCTTTTTTACTCCAAAGTGAATGAAGATTATTCGTGCCATTTTGAAAAGGACCGCCGCCCCATATATAAGGACCTTTTTTTCAAAATATCATACAATGGGACGCCATCTCGCTTCATCTGATGATAGTCATCACCCTTAATACTTACCAAAGGAATAACAAACTTATCTTCGTCACCTAATGGTGATGAATAGCCCCAATAAAATCGAATTACAGGTGACCGGCCATTGTCAGTAACTAATTTCCTTTCTACTAATGGAGACATTGGAGTTCTTTTTTCGGCGCCTTTCTCATCTAATTCTATCTTGTCATCCCCACTATATATGTTAGCCTTTAACTCAAAATTAGTGCCTTCAAGTCCAAGGCGTTTATTCAATCCTGCACATAATGCAGACTCTGCTTTTTGATACCATTCACCTGTGGAGTTAACACCATGGACAAGTATTACAAGTCCAGGCAGATGAGGTGGCACATCGCAAGCTCCACGAACCTGAACATTCTTATGCGATGGAAAAGAACACCAAGAAGGATGGCCATTATCATCATATTTAATCTCTAACTGGCTCAGTCTTATATACCATACTACCTCCTGTTTTGAAAACATAGCATTATCGTATGAGACCAAATTCAGTAAATTGCAGAGCATACAAAGCAACAAACGCCACACAGATACACACAAACCAAATCAGCAATATGATACGCAAACCATGAACTCTCTTACAACAAAGCCATGCAACTAATGTAAGCAAACTCCCTGCGATTAGCGCATAAATTATTAACAAAGAATAAATCATCAGTAACATTTCGCTCCCCCATAAATAAAGACTGAGATCTTACCTACCTTTAATAAGAGTGATAGTCATATCATCAATGACATCCGAGGCATTTAATGATGTAGAACCATTTAAATCTGTCACCCCTGAAACAATCCTTCCATCCGGCATGGTTATTGAATATGCCTTATTGGCTAAAGGTTCTTTGGTCAGAGAATTTCGAATGACAAACTTCTCATCAAAACTTCCCGACTCAAACGACTTCATTACTCCCTGCATACTACCCGAACCTGCTTTCTTAATACCGATGTTTTTTATCAGCAACTTTCCAGGACCGCCAATTTCAACATTCCCACCTTTGATTTTGATATATCCGCCCCCGCATATCAGCGTCAGTTCATCCTGTGCCGTTATTACCAGTTTCTTGCCACTCGAAATATGCGTGTCCTGCGTTGACCAAGTGGTGATATGTCCGCCCTGCGCCTGAATATCAATATCCCCCCGCGACGCAAACCACTTCGCCCCATTCTGACTCCAGAGACTGAGTTGTTTACCCGCCGCCAGTGTGAAGTCCTTCTGCGCCCCCATATCCAGCTGCTGACCTGCAATCAGCGTCAGATTCTTCTGCGCCGACAGCAGCATATCGTCACCGCTTGCCAGCGCCACACCCTGCGGGGCCGTTCCCAGGAGTACTTCCTTCTGAAGCTGCTCTATCTTCTGTTGCAGCAACGTCTGCTGACGTCCAACATCCGCAGCCAGCGCCTGTGCCTGCTGTGCGCTGGCAGCCAGTGACTGCATTTCCACTAGTGCCGCTGAAAGCCGCGACAGCGCCGGTTCCATCGCCAATTGCTGTCCCTGCGCCTTCGATTGTGCATCAGCAGTAATGAATATTCCCTTCCCGGCGCGGATAGTCCCGTAGCTATCCGTCCGCAGCTCAAACCCCTCGCCGCGTGGCTGTTTTTCGCTGTCCACCAGATGCCCCAGGTTCAGCTGGCTCTTGCCGCCGTACTCCGTGCTGACCTTGATGTGCTCTTTGCCACGCGCGTCGTCGAGGCGGATTTTGTTGTTCGCCGGGGTCCGCAGGACGTTGCGCTTATAGTTCCGGATGGTGACAGGGTCCGGGTGCGCTGAGTCGTGCAGGACTCCGGCAATATACGGACGGTCAGGGTCCCCCTGCTCAAAAGCGATGGCCACTTCCGTCCCCGCCAGCAGCGGCAGGTGCAGGCCGTATGTGTCCCCGGCATAGGGGCGCGCCTGACGTACCCACAGACTCTCTTCCCCCGGCGACCAGTGGTCGCGGTCGAACAGCAGGTTGACCTTATAACGGCCGTCGCGGTCGATATGGCCGTAGATATCGTTGGTTTTCGTACTGGTTACCCGCGCCGGCAGCGTGCCGGCCATGACCGGCCTGTCGCCCGGTTGCGGACGGAAGCCGTAATTTTCCGAGAACGGGATGGCCGTAAACGCCACCTCATAGCTGCGGTCGCGACGGGCGCGGCTGTGGATGCCGGTAATCACCACGCCCTGGCAGAAAACCTCCGTCACCTCAGCGCCTCCGGTGACCTTCAGCTCCCGGCCCGGCGCCAGCGCCGCGCTGCTGGTCCTGCCGCTCAGCCGGGTCTGGTCGTTCAGGTAGCGCTCGTGGCGCAGACGGGCATAAAACGCCCCGCTCTCCGGCTCCGGGTTGCGCAGGCCGTCGCTGCCCGGCGCCAGGTAGTTATCCGCCCAGTGATACGCCTCGCCGTAGGTGGTGACGTCGCCGGACGTCACGTCCGCGCTCTGGCTCATCTCCTCCGGCGCGTTGCGGTAGTTGTAGTCCCGGGTGAACACCGACTGCTGCACCACGTTATGCTGGCTTTTCAGCGCCCACACCGACTCGGTACCGCCGTCGTGCTGGCCGGAGGGCGGCACCGACGGCAGAACCAGTCCCTGCTCGTAGTGCCGCTGGTCATCGTAAAACTCCACCACGTCAATGTTCAGCCGGGTGTCGGCGGTGAAGCGGAACCAGATACCGACCTCGCCCAGCAGGCGGGTGATAAAGCGCAGGTCGTCCTCGCCGTACTGCATCACCTGCTCGCGACGCGGATACGCCTGTGCCAGGGTGAAGACAAAGTCCTCCCCGCGCATGGCGTGGCGGGTACGCAGGATATGCTCCACGATATCCGGCACCGACATATCCTGGTAAATCCGGTTCTGGTGGCTCCGGGAGAGCAGCGCCAGACGAGGCTGCAGGGTCAGGCAATAGTGCGTTTCGTCGCGGGATGCGGAAAGGCGCTCAAACGCCGTCACCACGCCCTGAATCGTGCGCACCGGCTGCTGAATGTTAATCCCGAAACCCTGGTCCGCCGGCGCCTGCAGGGTGAAGGTCGCGTCCTGCATCAGCATCTGCTGCGGCGTGATGGTTTTGTCGGCGCTGGTGAACTCAATCACGTATCTGAACGGTTCGCTCAGGGCCTCCTCACCTTCAAAGCTCAGCACGTCCAGAAGAGCGCTGCAGCCGCGCACCGTTAACAGATGGTGGCTGTGGCTGAACAGCAGGGATTTTATCTCGCTCATACGCCCGCCCCTGCGCCAAACTCCATCACAATCCCCCCCTCTTCATCCCGGCCCAGCATCAGGTGCTGCGGCTTCTGCCCCGCCGCCTGATGGCTTAACAGCTGCAGGCTCAGCGCCGGCAGTATCTGCTGATTGAGCAGGCTGTCCACGTTGCGCGCCCCGGTAGCCAGCGGCTGGCCTGCACGTTCAGCAGCGGCGGGATAAACGACGCGTCCTGCGACCAGTTTCCCTGGCTGTCGCGCTTAAGACGGGCCACGGCGACGGTCTGGTAATTGCCGTTGTCGTTATCGTCTGTACGCAGCGTCAGCTCCGGCTGCATTACCGCAATCTGGCGGCTGTCATCCCCATAGCGGTTACGCACCTCCCGCCAGGCCAGACGCCAGCGCACAGGACGCTCCGCTTTCTGCTCCGGTTGCAGGCAGTTGCCGCCGTTTTCATACTCATGGGGCAGCGCCAAAACCACCGTCAGTTCGTGGCTTTCTGTTTCCGGTAAGGTCATCACGGGCGGCAACGCATCGGCGTTATCGCTATCAGTGAGCGTTCCGTCAGCGAAACGCACGCACAGGTGGTCGGCCTTCAGTTTCCCCTGTTTCAGCAGCGCGGCGTCAAAAGCCGTCCGCGCAACCCCCCAGGGATGTATTGCTCCCAGTCGGGCGACACACTCGGTGTGCCAGGCCGCTTGCGCGGCCTCCTGCTGAAAATGTTGAGGGGAAACCATCTGGCCCCGCCCCCACAGCGGTCGTACTGTTTTCATCCCTGCCCCCGCCTTACGCTTTCGCTTTCGGCATCTGAGAAACCAGAGACAGGTTCACGTCCATCCCTTCCACCTGGAAGTGCG
>OLPP01000675.1_pt1 | contig 20505 bp, 18 predicted proteins | sample 1643151 | NCBI WGS metagenome assembly OLPP01 (sample SAMEA3136679, study PRJEB25190) | human gut metagenome | biome: human gut; feature: human-associated habitat; material: faeces | place: Austria | collected 2013 | reverse complement strand
TATATTAAGGTAGTGAATGACTTTATATTTGACGAGATCACAAAGCTTGATTAATTCTTTTAGAATTAAAGAAAAAGTTCTTGCAAAGAAGGACAAGGTTTGATATACTGTCATAGGTAAAAATAAACACGCTATTGGAATTCTGGTAAGTGCCCAAGAGGTTTGTCAGAACGATGAAAATAGCGGAAGCAAAAACTAAAGGAGATTTAAAATGAGCGTTATTTCAATGAAACAGTTACTTGAAGCAGGTGTACATTTCGGACATCAGACAAGAAGATGGAACCCTAAAATGGCACCATACATCTACACAGAGCGTAATGGTATCCATATCATCGACTTACAGAAATCTGTAGGAATGGTTGACGATGCTTACAACGCAGTAAAAGATTGTGTAGCACAGGGTGGAAAGATTCTGTTCGTAGGAACAAAGAAACAGGCTCAGGATTCTATTCAGGCTGAAGCAGAACGTTGCGGAATGTTCTACGTAAACCAGAGATGGTTAGGTGGAATGATGACTAACTTCAAGACAATCGAATCTAGAATCGCTAGACTGAAAAAGATCAAAGAGATGGAAGAAGACGGAACATTTGACGTACTTCCAAAGAGAGAAGTTTTAGAACTTAACAAAGAAAAAGACAAATTACAGAAGAACTTAGGTGGAATCGAAGAAATGGGTGGACTTCCAGACATGATCTTCGTTGTAGACCCTAAGAAAGAAAGCATCTGTGTACAGGAAGCACATACTTTAGGAATTCCTCTTGTTGGAATCGCAGATACAAACAGCGATCCTGAAGAATTAGATTATATCATCCCAGGAAACGATGATGCGATCCGTGCAGTAAAACTGATCACATCTGCTATGGCTGATGCAGTTATCGAAGCAAACCAGGGAATCGATGCAGACTCTGAAGAAGTTGCAGAAGACGCTGAATAATTTATTCACACTTTCAATTTAGGAGGAAAAAGAATCATGGCTATCACAGCAGCAATGGTAAAAGAATTAAGAGAAATGACTGGTGCCGGAATGATGGATTGTAAGAAAGCTCTTACAAAGACAGAAGGAGACATGGACGCAGCAGTTGAATTTTTAAGAGAAAACGGTCTTGCAAAAGCAGCAAAGAAAGCTGGACGTATCGCAGCTGAAGGACTTGTTGCAGTAGCAGTATCTGAAGATGCAAAAGAAGCAGCAATCGTTGAAGTTAACTCTGAAACAGACTTCGTAGCTAAGAATGATACATTCAGAACATATGTAGCAGAAGTAGCTGATCAGGCTCTTACAACAAAAGCAGCTGATATCGAAGGATTCTTAGCAGAAGAATCTAAAGCAGAAGCTGGAAAAACTGTAAAAGAAGCATTAGATGGTAAGATCGCTGTTATCGGAGAGAACTTAAACATCCGTAGATTCGCTAAAGTATCTGCAGCAGACGGATTTGTTGCATCTTACATCCACGCTGGTGGTAAGATCGGTGTATTAGTAGAAGTTGCTACAGACGTAGTTAACGACGAGATCAAAGAGATGGCTAAAAACGTAGCAATGCAGGTTGCAGCTATTTCTCCAAAATACACAAGCAGAGATGAAGTTTCTAAAGATTACATCGAGCATGAAACAGAAATCTTAAAAGTTCAGGCTATGAACGAAAACCCAGACAAACCAGAAAACATCATCGAAAAGATGATCGTTGGACGTCTGAACAAAGAATTAAAAGAAGTATGTCTGTTAGATCAGGCTTATGTTAAAGCTGAAGACGGAAAACAGGCAGTTGGAAAATACGTAGAACAGGTTGCTAAAGCAAACGGAGCTAATGTTACAATCAAAGGATTCGTTCGTTTTGAAACTGGTGAAGGTATTGAAAAGAAAGAAGAAGACTTTGCGGCTGAGGTTGCTGCACAGTTAAAATAATTGATTGATTCTTTGTTAGAGTTAATTTGATATTTTTTTAGTGAGTATTAAAGGGCATATATCCTTGTATTGAGGGTGTGTGTCCTTTTTCTTATTAAAAATATTGTAAACATAAAAAGCTAGTGAAGAAATAAAAATTCACTTAGATATGAACTTGTACAAATGTAAGCTATGGGTACTAGTCTTAATAGATCATTAAATAGACTTCACCATATTATTGATGAGATGATTTGAGTGGAAATAAGATGTGGAAATAAGATAGACGACAATTGTATAAATTGTATGATATACTGTAGATAATGATATTAAATGGGGAGATAATAAATATGGGAAGAGTTTTAAAAGCTAATTTTTATTATGGTGCAATATTAACAACGATATTACAAAAAAATCCAGATGCGATACCAACACTTATATTAGCTGATGGAGAATCAAAACAAATATATAAAATGATTACAAATTCCTCAAAACACGAATATATTCTTTTTTTCAAATATGCAAGTATGAATTCGAGAACTAGAAAGAACTACTGGAGTTGCCAGTTTACATTTTCAAAAGATGATAAAGAAAAGTTGAAAAATTGTTATTTAAAAGAAAAAATGCCAATATTAATTTGTTTATTATGTGTTAATACAGAAAATTTTCGCGAGAGTGATATTGTTATTTTAAAATATGAGGAATTTGAAAAGGTAAAAAAGAAGCAAGCGATTACTATAGGCTTTAAATATAAAAAACATCATTTTATATTGTATACAGATACAAAAGCAAGAGATGATGGATTGCATATAGAAACTAATAGAATTGAAAAAAATTTCGATGATTTGTTAGTTTTAGATAGAAGAAAAGATAAAAGAATTTGTGAAAAGAAAAATTTAAATGATAGCAAAAAAGTTTATCCATATTCTAATAAGTGCTTATTTTGTAAAAAAACATTGATTAATGAAATAGATGAAAATAAAAAAATAGAACTAAAAATATGTCGACATTGTGATATAACATACATTGGTAAGAATGATTATAAAAAGAATAAAGATTATATAGATATCATGTATGATAAAGTTTGTGTAATACAAAATAAATTAATAGACAGGGACACAGTATCAGAAAATAATAAAGATATACTTTATGTTGTAGAAAAAATAAGCAACATTTGTCCTGAAGATGGAGCACGGTACAAATATGAATTTATTAATTTCGGGAATTACAAGGATACGATAGCTGTTTGCCCACATTGTGGTAAACAGTTTATAGACAAAAATCAAAAACAAAATATTCTAAATACAATGAATAGAATTTATTCTAAATCATATAAAAAATATATATTTAAAGACGTATAGGGATTGTAAATTATGAAAATGGCAAGGGCAAGGAGGAGCTATGAAAGATCAAAAAGCTGGAGAATTAATATCAGGTTTGACAACCGCATTTATAGATCAATCTAATAATTCAAGTTTAGCTTATAGACCAGAATTTGTTTACAACGACCATAAACAAGGAAAGAAAGTTCTTGTTTCTTTGGAACAAGAATTAAAACGATGTGATGAATTCTTTATCAGTGTAGCATTTATCACGGATAGTGGATTTGAATCTCTATCTATGATTTTAAAAGAGCTAGAACAAAAAGGGATTCCGGGGAAAATTCTTACAACAGACTATTTGACATTTAGTCAGCCTAAAGCATTAGATCGATTGGCTCAATTGAAAAATATTGAATTAAAAATGTTTCGAACAAATTTTGAGGTTGGAGGATTTCATACAAAAGGATATATATTCCGTGAAGATGAATTATATCGAATCATTATCGGAAGTTCTAATATGACATCAAAAGCGATTACAGAAAATAGAGAATGGAATACAAAGATTGTTTCTACAGAACAAGGAGAAGTTGCACAAGAAATTTTAAATGAATTCAAGAATTTATGGATGTCACCAAATAGTCAATATTATGAAGAATTCATTGAGGATTATAAAGAGCAATATTTACAAAATCAAATCATCAAAAAACAGCAAAGACAAGCAGCAAAAGAACAAATTGTTGATTTTGAAAGTTATAAATTAAAACCAAATAAGATGCAGTTAGCTTTTATCAATAATCTTATGAAGATGAGATCAGAAGGAATAGAAAAGGCTTTACTGTTATCCAGTACAGGAACTGGAAAGACTTATGCATCAGCCTTTGCCGTTCGAGAGCTAGGATATCAGAAGGTTTTATTTTTAGTACATAGAAACCAAATTGCAGAACAAGCATTAAAATCATACCAAAAAGTTTTTGGGCCGTCTGTTACGATGGGATTAGTTACTGGTAAATCTCATGATTATAGTGCAGATTTTATTTTTGCGACAGTACAGACATTGTCAAAAACTGAAAATTTAGAAAGATTTGCAAGAGATCATTTTGAATGTTGCATCTATGATGAAGCTCATCATACCTCAGCAGATAGTTATAAAAAGGTTATGGATTACTTTACTCCACAATTTACACTGGGAATGACAGCAACACCTGATAAAAGAGATGATCATATAGAAGGTCGTAATATTTATGAGATCTTTGATCACAACATTGCATACGAGATTCGATTGCAAAAAGCAATGGAAGAAGATTTATTATGTCCATTTCATTATTTTGGAATTACCGATTTAGAAATTGTTGATGATACAATGGTCAATGGAAACAAATTGACAAAAGAAGAAAAGCTACAGAATTTTAGATTTTTGACCTCAGATGAACGTGTAAAATATGTGATGGAACAGGCAGAATACTATGGCTACAGTGGTAATCGAGTAAAAGGTTTGATCTTTTGCAGCAGAATTGAAGAAGCAAATGAATTATCAAAGAAATTTAATGAATATGGTTGGCGTACATTAGCATTAAGCGGCGCAGATTCAGAAGAAGTTCGAAGAGATGCGATTGAACGTTTGGTTAATGATGATATCAATGAGTTAGATTATATTTTATCCGTAGATATTTTTAGTGAAGGTGTTGATGTACCAGAGATTAATCAGGTAATTATGCTAAGACCAACACAGTCACCGATTGTATTTATCCAACAATTAGGACGAGGACTTCGAAAAGCAGAAGATAAAGAATATGTTGTAATACTTGATTTTATTGGAAATTATAAGAATAACTTTATGATACCAATTGCTTTATCTGGAGATCGTAGTTACAACAAGGATAATGTAAGAAAGTATGTAGTCAGTGGAAATAGTCTGATTCCGGGAGCATCTACAATTCATTTTGATGAAATATCTAAAGAACGAATTTTCAATGCAGTTGATAATTTAAAAAGCATGAAAGCATTGATCAAAGAAAGCTATACTTCTTTGAAAAATAGACTGGGTAGAATTCCAAGATTGGTTGATTTTTATGAAAATGAAGAAATCGATCCAATGATTATTATTCGAGAATATAAGACTTATTATGCAATGTTGAAAGCTATGGAGAAAAAACAAGAAATAGAGGAGCTTTCAGATAGTGAAACTCTGATATTGGAATATTTATCAAAAACGATTTTAAGCGGGGTACGTCCACAAGAGTTGGAATTATTGAAAATGCTGTTGGAGCATAATGAAGTTTCCATAGAAGAATTTCAGGAAGATGTTTCAGTTGAATTTGGCTATCTTTTGGATATGAATGCTATTAAAAATACTATTAGGATTTTACAGGGACATTTTCATATTAATTCTGCAGAACACCAAAAATATGCGCAAATTGATATTTTAAAAGTTAATGAAAATAAAAGAATTCAACGATTAAATAGTTTTGTAAGTAAATTAAATGAATCGGAGTTTCGCAAAGAATTAAACGATATTATTTCGTTTGGTTTACATAGATATAAAGAAAAATATAATCAAAATAAGAATCAAGGAGTTCCATTTGTATTATATGAACAATATTCAAGAAGAGATATTTGTTTTTTAATGAACTGTGAAAAAGATTTGTCTTCTGTAATGTATGGAATGAAAAGAATAGAAGATGATGTATTTATTTTTGTTACTTATCACAAAAAGCAAACGAAAGATGCTAGCAAAAAATATGTAGATGGAAAACCTGATTATGACGATAGATTTGAAAGTAATCAAATATTTTGTTGGGATACCCAACTTGGTAAAGGTATTAATAGTTCTTATAGCCAGAGTGTAATTACAGCATCAAGAAAACATTTGATGGTTCAAAAAAGAGATAGGCAAATAAAATTTTATTATTTGGGACAATTTGATATTTTGGAAGTGAAACCAGCTAAAAAATTAAATCAAAAAGGTAAAGAACAAGATATTGCAAAATTTAGAGTGAAAATGAGAAATCCAGTTCGAGAAGACATATGGCAATACTTTTTAAGCAATGTAGATGAAGAATAGAGAAAGATAAAAAGGAAGAAGAATATGAAAACAATTAAAGTAGTGGCAGCAGTTATAAAAAATGGTGATAAAATATTTGCAACACAGAGAGGATATGGTGATCTAAAAGGTGGATGGGAGTTTCCTGGGGGAAAGATTGAAGAAGGAGAAACTCCACAAGAAGCTTTGAAGAGAGAGATTATGGAAGAATTGGATACAGAAATTGAAGTTGGAGAATTGATTGATACGATAGAGTATGATTATCCGGAGTTCCATTTGTCTATGGGGTGTTATTGGTGTTCTGTAGTTTGTGGAGAGTTGGTTTTGAAAGAGCATGAGGCAGCTCGATGGTTAGGGAAGGATGAATTGATGGATGTTGAGTGGTTGCCGGCGGATGTTGTATTGATATGTAAGATTAAGAAAAATTGTTGAAATATCAATATATAGTCAGATGTAATATTATTTTTATACTTTCTAAGGGGTTATCAAAAAATGATCAATGGTAAAATTAGAACAAAAGCACATATTACTGGAGAAAAAGCAATTAAATTTATTCAAAATGAAATACTTCCAGAAACTTGGGTTAGTAGAGAAATAACTCCTGATTATGGAATAGATTTGGATGTAGAATTATTTGATTACGAAAATGATAGATGTATTACATTAGGAGAGCATATTTTTTTACAAGTAAAAGGAACAGAATCTCCAACATATGGAAATTATACAGGAGAGAAAGAGACAAAAGTTATAAAATTTCAGTTAGAAGTATCAGAATTAAATTTAGTTGAGAAAATGGGAAGTGCGATGCCGGTTCTTTTGGTAGTTGTTGATTTAAAAAATAGTAAGGCTTTTCAGGTTTGTTTAAATGATTATATAAGAAAGATATTAAGACATGAAAAATTTAGATATAAAAAACAAAAAACAATAGTCATTAATATTCCAATAAAAAATGAAATATCAAAAGAATCTATAAATGTATTAAGTTGGTATGGAAAAAGAACTAAGATATATGCGATGTTTCATGAAATGTTAGTAGATATAGAAGATATGAAATATATGAATAATGAAGAACGTATTATATTTGCAAAAGAATTTTGTGAATATTATAGACAGTATAATGTTTTTAAATATAGTGAATTGTGGAGTGGCCTAAAACATATAAAAATATTATTGGAAGAAATGATAGAAAATGATGGGATGTTGCAGGAAATAAGTTCATATATACGTAAAGAATTTGATGAAAGAGAAGATTTAGATGATACTAATTTAATTAAGAAAATACAAATAATGAGTATAAATCGGTTAAGTAAAATAATTATTAATTATAGTGGAATGTTTGAAATTTATTGTAGAGGATGGTTTATGCCAGGATTACTATTAGGTAATTAAAAATAAAAAATATAATATATAATATGGGAATTCATATTAGGGACAGAAATATTTAAAAATTCATAGAAAATATGTATAAAAGGTGGCTTATATTTAAAATTTATGATATATTAGAGTATAATAAATAAGAACATATGTTTGATATTGTGATACTTTATTATTGAATTTAATAATATTAAATAGATTTTATTGAGTATACACTAAAAATAAGAAATCGACAATATAATTTATTTGTAATTAAGTATAGACATAAAATTTGGTGATAAATAGATAAACCACTGATTAGGTTAATTATTTTGATTTGTAAAATTCAATATGTTGGAGATAAATAATGGAAAAATTAATTATAGAAATTATAGGTATGTTATTTAGAAATTGTATAGGTACTTGGACTAGAGGAACCAGAAATGAAGCAGTTGGAGAAAATATTTCTGGGTGGTTGGAATTTGGCCAAGCAGTAGGATTAACGTTTTTGCAAGCAAAAAAATTAGATAGAACTATAGAAGAATTTATAGATGATATAGCAGAAGATTTCTTAAAAAATTTTGGAAATGAATTAGAGAACGTAAAACAAAATAAACTTATAAAACAAGCGAAGAATGATATTAAAAAAGTATGTAAAAAAGAAGATATTATTTATTGTGGATTAAATGATACAGAAAAATTTAAAGAATTAATACTGTCTGAATCTGAAGAAATAAGGAAAAAATGGAATGATAAAGAAAATAAAATATATAAGAAATACATGGATTATTTTATTAAAACAAGCATTCGATTTTTTTCAAAATTACCAGAGTTCACACCACAAACATTATATACTATTGTTGAGAGACAAGAAAAATATCATAAAGAATTGAAAGAAATTTTAGAGGAAATACATTCGATGACAAGTATTCTAAAAAGTGTAGATGAAACTTTTAGAGAATATGAAAAATTTTATAGAGAACGAATAGTGGATAGATATAATAATGTTGAATTGATTGGCGCTAATTTTCGTAATCGTAAGGTGAATCGATATGATATATCAGCTGCTTATGTAGAGTTAAACTGTATTAATGATGACTATGAAGATGAAATAGCATTATCAGATGTATTTTTAAATGGAAATGTAGCTTGGATAAAAGGAGAAGCTGGTTGTGGAAAAACAACTTTTTTACAATGGGTAGCAGTTTGTTCTGCAAAAGGAGAATACAAGAAAATCAAGAATATAAGAAATGCAGTACCAATTATTATTGGATTAAGAAGTATAGAGTGGCCTATTAACTTACAAAATATTATTGACGCAATTACTAATTCATTTGGTAAATCATGTCCAGAGGGATGGTTAGTACAACTTTTAGAGAGAGGAAGAATAATCTTATTATTTGATGGATTTGATGAAATAGCGATTGATAAGAGAATAAAGACATATGACTTTATTGAAGATATTTTAAAAAAATATCCTGAAATAAAAATTTTAATGACAGCAAGAAATTCAGTAAAAGATGATATTGAAGGAAATATTTATTATGAAATTGTTCCAATGAGAATAGAAAATATTAAAAAATTTATTTTATATTGGCATAAAGCAGTTTTACAAAAGGATGCTATTGATGATGACGAAAAAATAGAAAAGATACAATATGAATTGTTATCAAATATTATAGAAAACCCATCTTTAAAAATGTTAGCTAAAAATCCGTTATTGTGTGCTATGATTTGTGCATTAAATTATGTTAATAACGGACAATTACCTGAAAATAAAATGGAGTTATATGAAAAATGTTGTGAATTGTTATTAGATTCTAGGGATAATGGTAGAAAAATCAGTAGTACAAATTATAAAAATGTTCCTAAATTAGATTATAGCAGAAAGCGTAAAATTTTGGAGGAAATAGCATATTGGATGATGAATTCTGGTGTTTCTGCGGAGAATAGAGACACCGTAGAAAAGTTTATAGAACATCTTCTAAAAGATACTAATATATTGTTAGAATGTAAACAAGAATACACAGGAAGGGACTTATTAGACTTTTTTATTGAACGAAGTGGGATGATTAGAGAACCGGAAGTTGGAGTTATTGATTTTGTACATAAAACATTTATGGAATTTCTAGCAGTTAAAGCAATATGCAGAAATTATGGATGGAGAATGTTAATAAAAGAAGCTTGTAATGAAAATTGGAAAGAAACGATTATCATGTGTTTTTCAGAAATGGGAGAAGAAAGTATAGAGTTTGTTTTAAAAGGGATGATTGAAAAAAGTGATAGGGAACAAGATGAAAGATATGTATTAATGGCGGCATTAGGTATAGCCCAAGCAATATTTTTAACTGATAATACCCTGAAAGAAAAAGTTGATAACGAATTAAAGAAATTGATACCACCTAATCAAAAAAATATGTATGAATTAGTGGAGCTAGGAGTATATATTCTGCCATTTTTAAAGGATTCTATAAATTATAATAACAACGAAAAAAATAGATGTTTAATGTTATTGGATTATATGGAGGTGGAAGGAGCGATACCGATTATTTTATCATATATTGAGGGAAATGGAAGTTATAGAGTTAAGCAAAAAGCATTGGAAATTTTATGTAAATATTCAGAAGAAATATTATATGAATATAATGTTAAAGATACTCTTTTTATAGCAATGAAAAATTCAATTAAAAATAATGAAATAACAATATCTAGTACTTTGATTAATTTATTAGGAAAAATAGAAATAAGTGATAATGATAGAAAAATCTTTAGAAAAATATATTCAATAAAAGTTATATTTGAGGAAGAACAGGAGCTTTATATTGGGTATAGTTTTTTAGAAAATTTTAAATATTGTCAAAGGGTTGTCTTTTGTGGAAAAGTTCGATGCATAGATTTGTTAGAATGTTTTTTGAATATTGAAGAGCTAAAAATAGATACTAGTGCGGATTTTACAAAAGAAATTCAAATTTTAGAATCAATTAAAACTTTGAATTCTATAAAAAATTTTTCATTGATTGTGAAAAAATTAAATTATATTTGTCATAATGATTTATTACAAATGAAAAAATTGGAAAATTTTCATTTAAAATGTTATGATCAGCAAATCGATTTTGATTTAATAGATTTTAGGAATATGCCAAATTTAAAGAAGATAACTTTTGAAATGCCAGAATGGGTAATTGAAGAAATAAAGGGAAATGTATTCGGAGAAAAAGATAAACAAATATTATATTTGAAAATTTCAGACGAAGAACTATATGAGAATCAATAAATGATAGCAATTTTATAAATTCAACCTTCATGCCTGCCGGACGTGATTTGCATTCATGGATCTGTCTGGCTCATTGCTGAAGTCGGACTTGTGAAGCAACTAAACTTGGTTGAGTTTTTATGTGATCATCTCCTATCCAAGTACAAAAAGTTAAGTACTTAACTTTTTTGACTTTTTATATTTTGTATAGGATAATGATAGCAGAGTAATTTTAATAAAAAAAGGTACGTGCTATTGCGCGTTTACCTTTTAATCATCATAGCGTTGTGATCGAAGACTATTATAAACCGATGTCTGAAATGAAAAATAAATATACTTTGGTAGGCGATGTAGTTTGTAATCAAAGAGAAAAACTTCTAATATATACGACAGAAGCAATTGCAGAAGCTGATTTATTTTTATATCAGGTTTGCAATGCATATGATTTAGTTGAGAATGAACAGGCATCGTATAGGACTTGCTGGTTTCCAACATGTTATGTGTATGCACAGAATAAAAGTTTAGAATGGGAAAGAATGAAGTCTTGTAGATATTGTGAAAAAATGGAAGTATTATTTGGAGTGGATTGTATTGAAAAATTAAAAGAAAAAATAGAAAAATGTGTATATGATCCTCAAATGAGATATTCAGGCGGATGGGGTGCTGCACCTGCTATATTAAGTTGTATTAAAGTTGAGGATATTGGAACTTTAAGTTGATTTACGTTATAAAGAGGGTGTTGATAGATAATGAACAAATGCATATATTGTGGGATAGACCACGATTTATCCGAGTCTGACATAATACCGGATGCACTTACAAATGCACGTATTTTGAATAAAAATGTTTGTAGAATTGAACATAATAATAAATTTAGTGATATGTTTGAAAGTAAGGTAATTAATGCTTTGAGTTTTATCACTAATGAACTTGATATAAAGTCGAGCAAAGGGAAAAAATATGCATCATATGAAGCTGTTGTAACTATTGAAGGTACTGACTATAATTTGAAACTTCATGGTGATAATGAAATATTTAATGGACGAGTATTAAAGTCAGCGGATAATACTCAAATGATAAGTTCATATGATCAAGCTGTTAAAATTGCAAAAGATGAAAACATGGTGAAACCTCTTGATGTGAACACTATTAAGATAGAAAAGAAAATTAAAATTAATAATGAAATATTTTTTGACATATCAATGTACAGAATGCTTTCTAAAATAGCTTTTGAATGGTATTGCTCTAAAAATTCAATATCTGGTTATTATTCTGAATTCAATGATATTATTAAATTTATTACAACTGGGGAAGGTACAAATCCTGTTAGTGTCATTCAAGAAGAAAAAATTTATGAAATGTTAAATCAACAGGTTAATCTAGGAAGCCATACTTTATTTGCAATCGAAAAAGAATATGGTGAAATAGATGTTATTATCTCATTATTTGGATTACTTATGTATAAGGTAAAAGTGACAAATAAGAGACCAGACATTTGCAAGAATAATTTTTTGTATACAGAATTAAGAACAGATTCGTCCAGAAATGAACTCGTGTACCATTCTTATTATGAAGCGGAACAGAAGTTTGCTGAGATATTATCTCCAGACAACTTTATGAGTGTAGGAATGATTAATGGTATGACGTTAATGGTTCCGAAGGTAATGATGCCAATTCCTAATGCGGAACTATATCCAATTTTATTTAATTTGGCAAAATATTTTATAGCAGCAGATGATGATATAACTATGCCTAATGATAGATTAAATAAAATATTTTTTACACAATTGAAAAATATAACGCAAGCATCAACACTGCAAAAGAAATCATCAGTCGAATATGGTCCAACATTCTGAAATTAGCAGGAATTAAATTCGAACATCAGTGGAGTGGAAAGGAATATATCATATGGCTTAAGAAAAATGGCTGGAAGATTTTACATAACAAACTTTTACCGGCGAGGATTTCTTTGATGTATGTAGAATGTATAAAAAGGGCTGATGCTTAATGCAACAGCCCCTAAAGCATGTTACCATTGAGAAATAAACTCCAAAGTTTTAGTAAGTGAATCCAACCGGCATTTTAATCCAGCTTCTTTATTTTTTCCACGATCTCCTTTAAAAAGCTTTGTCTGTCCAAATTTCATCGGTACAAACATATGTCCACCATAATCATAACTCAAATGCTGATAGGAATATGGAAAATCATAATCTTCGAGTCGTTTCATAATCTGCTCTGCTGCAGGTTCTGAAGGCCACATATTATCCATTTTAGAAGAAATAAGCAAAATAGGACCAGTAATTTTCTCAACCTGAATGACTGCATCAGGATTAGGATTTTTCACAAGTGGAAGATAAAGATCATACATACTGACATCTCTCAATTTGATACTCTGACGTAATATCTGACCAAGAGGGAATTTTTTCGTTCCATATGCAGTATAAGGAAGTTCTTCCCCCCCCCCCATATAATCCTTAAGGTCCCAGGGACATTAAGAAATCTGAAAGCAATGGGTCAGTGCCTGCACTTCGGAAAAAGCGTACAGGATAAAAGAGTCTATCACTGTGAGTGTGGAAATGAGATGGGCAGAGATCGCAATGCAGCGATCAACATCCGTGAAGAGGCAAGAAGAATGTTGACAGCATAAACTGTCTGTATCCGGACAATTGGAGAATAAGAAAACATGCCCGTGTCCGGGCAAAAGAATCGCGGGGCACGCGAGGATAGCTTGTAGATACTTGGCTCAGTAGAGCCATTGAGCAAGAAGCCACCACTTCAAAATTAGGGATTTAAGTGGTGGGAGCATGTCACATTATATTCCTTATAAAAGACATCTAAATAAAAATACAGAAAAGTCATTGTAATATTTACAGTGGCTTTTTCATTGTGGTAGAAATCCAATTGTGATAAAATATCATAAAGATGAACTGCATGGAAGTAAGGAGTGAAAGAATATGATGTATCCATATATGACATTAAATGATGATACAGAAATTACGCATTCAGAGATGTATCCAGATGGAAAAGTAAAAGTATATATTGAAACACCAGATGAAACAGGTGGATTTCATGATGCTATTTGCTGGTTACCAGATTATACATGGGAAGTTCACGGTTATTCAGAGTCAGAAATGATGTATTTTAAGCAACTTATTCGAGATAATGCACATTTAATTATAGAATTTTCTCAAGAAGGAGGGATTCTGAATGCCGCAAATATTTAGAGTTGGACCATATAGTATTTATTTTTGGTCGAATGAAAATAATCCATTGGAGCCTATACATGTCCATATAGCAGAAGGAAAGGCAACAGCAAATGCAACAAAAGTAAGGGACACTTTAAGGTCCTAGGGACATTAAGAAATCACACAACCAGAAGGCTGTAATTCATAAATAATGTCAATAGACGGGCAGGAAACTTAAGTGCTCTGAGACATTAAGAAATCAGTTTATAAAGTAAATTGTATAAATAAAGACAAATTGTTCCAAAAATTCTAAACAAAATATTCATTTAATTTATAGGTGGTAATTTGTCATACAGATATATTCCCCAAAATGTAAATGGCAATATAGAATAAGTTCAAGGAATGGTGATATAAAATCTATTGGAAAACGGAAAGGTAAAATTAGTATTGCTATTGTGCGGACATTTGCATATAATAAAAATAGATAGAAAAACTACTCACGAAAGGAGATGTTTTATATGGCTACAAAATCAGCAAATTTATATGCAAGGATTGAACCAGAAGTCAAAGAAAAAGCAGAAAGTATTTTGTCTGCACTTGGTATTCCTGCTTCTAGTGCTATCAATATGTTTTATAAACAGATTATCTTACAGAGAGGACTTCCATTTGAAGTAAAAATACCATCCGCTAGACCTGTTGATATCAGCACATTATCAGAAGTAGAATTCAATGAAGAATTGGAGAAAGGATATGCAGATATGCATGATAGACGGACAAAAAATGCGAAGAAAGCTTTTGCTGATATTCGCAAGGATTATGGCTTATGATATATGAAGTAGAAGTATCTGAACAGGCAGACCGTGATTTGAGAGAAATTTTTGAATATATTGCTTTTGAATTACAATCACCAGAAAATGCAATCGGACAACTTGATCGTCTAGAAGAACAGATATTAAGTCTTGATGCGATGCCGAAGCGTTATCGAAAATATGAAAAAGAACCATGGAAAAGTCGTGAACTTCATATATTACCAGTAGATAATTATGTGATACTATATATTCCAAATAGTGATAAAAAAGTTGTAACAATACTAAGAGTAATGTATGCTGGACGGGACATAGACAATCAGTTGAATTTCCATACAAAGCAATAAAGAATACAATTTAAAGCAGGGGAGTTACGGATAAGTGATAAGTCTTGCGAGATATTTGGAAGTGTTTGAGGCAGCAGAGAGGTTATGCGGGTAACAGATGTGGAACAGTTCTCAAATACAGTTCACGTTGAGACGGTAGTCTTGATGTCAAGGAAAGATAAATAAGTGCCAGAAAGTGGTGTATTTCCGGGCTTTTTGCGAGGTTAGTATCATTAGGGAAGCCTTGCGGAAAGCTCGGTTTTCTTGTAGGGAAACATATCTACTTTAGTATCTGACTGGAGAAAAAGTGGATGGTCGGAGAAATGCGGTAGGGTTTAGGCAGTGGATTAGATGTCGTGGGTTGTGGCACTGAGATTGTTGTCAGAGCCGACCGCAGTTTAAGCCACTTGATACTAAGAGGCAGACTTGGCAGTGAAATAGATGTTATGGATTGGAGAATTAGAATGAATGCTGAAAATTTGATTTTGAAAAGAAGCCTTGTACTTCAATCATTTGCGCCATTATTCATATTGTTGACAATAAAGCATATTAAACTCGATACATTTTGGCATCTGATGGTATCTTTTATTAAATTATTTTCGGATAAAGGATTGGTAGCAGTATCTATAGCCGTTAAGAATGAGAACTTTGGTAGTTTTGTAATCTTTATAATAAGCCTTATGTGGTTATTAGCCACTTTTATCATTGCGATTGGATTTAGAGGAATGCAAAAATCAGGATTTAAATCAGCTGGCGAGCAGATTTTGATTGAGGATTCTCCTAATGATAGTGGAGCTACATTTCTTGTAACTTATGTGCTACCATTACTAACAGACGATGTTTCATCTATTAGAGGATTAATAGTTTTTTTGGTTTTGTTGTTAATGGTGATTGCTTTACTGATTAACTCGAATACATTTTATCAAAACCCCGTGTTATCAGCTATGAAATATCGAACATTTACATTTAAGTTTGTCAATCCGGCATCAGATATAAATCATTCAAATAGAGTTTATGTTGGAATTACGCATGGTGTTCCTATTGTAGAAGATGCAGTGATAAAAAGAAAGTATATTTCAGATGGGGTTTTTCTCATCTATAACGATTAAGAGATATAAAGATGGAGGAATACGAAATGGCAGAAACTGTATTTGGCGAAAATTACATTAAGTCAACTTTTAAAGAATTTTGTGAAAATACCAATTTGTGTGGATTTGAAGCTTATATTGTAACAAAAGAATCCCCGAAGCTGAGACGAATGTCATTGGATGAGCAAATAAATGAGAATGGAGATAATTTTAGAACTGTATTAAAAAACTTATTTATAGATATTATTAAAGAACACTATTTGTGCGCTGAAGCCCAATATACAGATGGACATCAATTGGCTGATAATCAGAATAAATATTTATATTTTGAACAAGGTGAGAGTTTTCATCCGTTTAAATATCTTAATGATACAGAAGAAATAGCGGAATTTGAAGAGGATGATTTGTCGAGTGCTTCTGGTCTTGCGTTTGAGATTAGAAAGGGTAATAAATCACTTTGGATATATCAACATCTTTGGGGGATTATGATTCCAAATAAGAAAAAAACGAATCTTATGACTAGAGTAATGCGATTTGAAAATAAGGTTGTATTTTCGGAACAAAAAGAAAGTCTTTTAACTATAGCTCACAAGATTGATATTATAATATTTGATGGTTATTTGATAACTAGGAATACGACATTGTTGCAGAGGTATTTTGGCTTTCATGATTATATCTATCAGGCTGCTCATCAGACTGCGAAAAGTATTGCGTCAAAGGATCTTGTAGAAAATATAGATAAATTGAATGAATATATAAGCAGAGGAAAATCAAAATATGCAAAGAAAATGATGCGAATCGGAACATCTAGAGTGTTTAATTTAACAAAAGAGCAATTAATTGAAAAAATAAATACCTTACCACGATGGCATGGTAAATTTACTGTAAATACAGACACAAATCAAATAATATTAAACACTTATGGAGAAGTAGAAAGTTTAATTGATTTATTTGATGAACGATTCACTAGGTCCGATGTTACAGACACAGAGTATGATACTGATGTAAAGACAGTTGCACAACCTATGAAGGAATAAAAAATAGGCTCCCATTACCGGATATATTCCAGTGGTGAGGAGCCTTCGTGCGTTTATGAAATTATGCATCAACATCAATGCTGACACCGGATTTCAATTCGATAGTGATATGGTCATCCCAGATAGTGATCTGTTTGATCCAGCGTCGCACTAGCAATTCGTCAAATTCGGTGAGGCGGGGTAGTCTGCTGTGCGATGTAATCCTGCAGGTCATTGATCCGCTTTATCTGCTCGTCTCTTGCGGCAGTGTCGACAGTGGTCTGCTGGCGGAGCTCTCGGAGTCTGAAAATCTCATCAGCAATTTCGTCATAGGCTTCTTTGCTCTGGGCTTTCTAAATAAGCTCTTGCTGTAGGGCCATCAGCTTCTCGTCGATGTTTTCAACGGAGGTCGCCTGTGAAGTTCGTGAATAATCTTGGACTGATTGAGCCATCTGTCCGACATGGTTGAGTCACCATTCCATTTTAGGCTGAGCTACTGTTCCGGATTCATTGCCTAGACTTAAGGTCCCAGGGACATTAATAAATCAGTTTACAAAATAAATTGTACAAATAAGAGTAAACTGCTCAAAAAATTATAAAAATATTATGAAATCATCGAATTAAATTATTATGGAGAGAGATTATGGATAAGTTGAAAAACATTTTGGATGAGAATATTTATATATGTATTCGTTAGTAATATTAAAAGTAAAAATTACTGTTGATATTATTAAAATAACTTGCTATAATCATATATATTGTATAGAACATGTGTTTCTGTACCATATATAGACATGGAACGATGAGAGATGTATTGTTTTGATAAGGATATGGAGGGAGACGAAATGATGAAAGAACAACAAAGTCAGCAATATCAAAGTAGATTATGTAAGATAGTTTATTTTGATGAGGAATCTGTTACGGATTATATTCAAATTGTTAAAGGTGGAAGATTAGAAAAGACAACAGAGTTATTAAATGAAACGAAAGATAAAGGTCAAGCAGGCGTAGATGCAAAAGCAAGTGTTGGAATTGGTGGGGTATTGAAGGCTTTAGTGGGGTTAGAACTAAAAACAAATGTTGATACTGAGCTTGAAACATCCTTTAATACAAATCAAATGGCAAAGAATATTCTGAAAAATACAATTCTTACAGATTTTATTAATTTAATAGATGATATCCCTTTAGAAAATAAAGATGTAATGCAAAATAGTAGGGCAATACACAAATTTACTGGATACAAAATATATGCGCCAAAGGATTCGATGTCCTATATTGCGTTAATTTCTCCATATTTATCTATGCTAAAAGGTGGAACAGACATTTCAGCTGGAGATTTTGATATTGCTGTAGATAAATTAGATAATACAATAAAAAATGCAAAAGGATATTATGAATTTGTAGGAATTTGTAATGACAAGCAGGTAATTTTTAGATTTAATATAAAATCTTTTAAAAATAATTATAAGGCCACAGATTTGCAGAAAATGGATATAAGTATATATGCAATAAAAGTTGGTAAAAGTAGTATTGAAAAGTTAAATATTGATAACGAATTTGAAATTGAAGAAAAATATTTTAAGAAGGATAATCCTAAATATGAAAAAAAACAAAAAGAACCAGAAGATAAGTTTAAAGAAGAAGAGCTTGATGTTTATGATGTTCTCTTAGCAGGAGTAGAAGTAGATGATTAATAATATAGTTATTTTTTATGGGTCAAGAAGAGATTTTGAAAAAGTTATTAAGGAGCGGATTAGAGAAGATGAGAATACTATTCCTTTTATGGATTTGATTCAGCATTATAATGCTCGATTACGGCCTAATGAATCAGGAGTAGGAGAAGATGCATTATCGGGAAAAATAGAAGTTGATAATTGTATTGTAAGAACGGAAGATTATGGATCTGTTTTGGAACATGTGTTGGCTAATTTTGTTGGGATAATAACATTGAATCATGATGTAGGAACCTTATATGTTCAGAATCCACCAAAAAGAGTTAGGACTTCTTTAGAAGCGTATTCAGATAATATTGAATATTGTTCATCTGAATATATGAAGATTCAAAGACAGGATTTAAAGACAGTATATAATAATTTGCAAACTGATATATTGGGTCAGGAAAAATGTAAAAAGCAAATTATGAGTGGATTATATAGGATGATTACAAAAAGTAATGACAAACCAGTTGTTCTTATGTTATTTGGCCCATCTGGAGTAGGAAAAACAGAGACAGCAAAAAGTATAAGTAAATCTCTTGGAGGTGAACTGTTGAGGATACAGTTTTCTATGATGCAATCAAATGAAGCGTATAATTATATATTTGGCGCAGAACATTCAAAAGGAAGTTTTGCTAGAGATATGATGGGGCGGGAATCTAATGTAATTTTGATTGATGAATTTGATAAAGTTAATCCTATTTTTTTTAATGCATTTTATGAATTATTTGATGAAGGAAAGTATGTGGATTCAAATTATGAAGTGAATCTAAAAAATACTATATTCTTATGTACTTGTAATTTTATGAGTGAAAATGAAATAAAAAAAGTTTTAGGACCAGCCATGTATTCAAGAATAGGATGTTGTATAGAGTATACGGACTTAACAAAGGAACAGAAAAATACAATTATTGAAAAATGGTATAGAGAAATAATAGAACAGTTATACGAAAACGAAAAAAAATATATTAATTCTACAGATATATTAGAATGGTTTAAAGAAAATGCAAACAGATACGATAATATTAGATTATTAAAAGCAAGATTAGAAAATGCAATATATGATGAATTGACAGAACAGTATGTAATTAGATAAATCTATGATACAGAGCTAGGTACTATGAGACCATTATATGAAAGCGTATGAGAATGAGCGGGATGGGTGGATTTCGCTGGATTATGTAACGAAGATTAGATAAGTGTGGGTGGGCTTTGCATTGCGAGTTGGTTCGTGGTGTGAGGCCTCTTTTTGGATCTAAAATTTATTATCGAACAATAGGTTATGTTTAGTTAATGGAGAGAATAGCACTATAAATGATGAATGAGCTTCATATGAAAAAAATGTTAGGTTTTTAGGATTCATCAATTTAGATTTTTTATGAAGTAAAATATGTGTAGATTTTTTTAAAAAATTATTGACGTGCGGAAAACCGTGTGGTAAGGTCTTTTGAAGAAAGAGATTATTTTAAAGGCAAACCTGTTGAAAGGCAGGGGCGCAAAGCCAGAAGGGACTAAAGTCAGAAAG
>OLPP01000664.1_pt1 | contig 21024 bp, 15 predicted proteins | sample 1643151 | NCBI WGS metagenome assembly OLPP01 (sample SAMEA3136679, study PRJEB25190) | human gut metagenome | biome: human gut; feature: human-associated habitat; material: faeces | place: Austria | collected 2013 | reverse complement strand
ATAAATTCTGTGCATCGCGCAGCGTGTTGCTGGGCACGGAGTGAACAGTAACTATCGGAAATGTCCATAGAAATGTAAAGAAAAAGTAAGGAAGAGCAGAATGCACTATGATATACTGAAACCATGAGAACCTATCAGATACAGGAGGCAGACATGAAGAAAAAGAAAATTATTCTTACCGGAGCAGCTGTTGCAGCCGTTGTGGTAATCGGAATCGGTGCGTGGACATTGTTCGGCAGAAAATCATCGGATGGAAGTACGGAAAATGTAGTATATGTAAACAGCGTAGATAATCTGATGAATCCGGGAAGTGGTAACGGGGCAGTGAATCGCTTTGCCGGTGTGGTAGAAACACAGAAACAGGTGGACATTCAGCAGAGTCAGGATAAAACAGTAAAAGATATTTATGTGGAAGTCGGACAGGAAGTATCCAAGGGAGATCCGCTATTCTCTTATGATACAGAAAAATCACAGGAAGACCTGGAAAAAGCAAAGCTGGAGCTGGAACGGATCGATAACAATATCGGAAATAAACAAAATGAGATTGCTGCACTGGAAAAGGAAAAAAAGAGTGCAGGAAATGATGCACAGCTTGACTATACAATGCAGATTCAGAGTGCCCAGATGGAACTGAAACAGAGCGAATATGAAAAGAAAAGCAAACAGGTGGAGATTCAGAAATTACAGGACTCCATCGAGAACTGTCAGGTCACCAGTGAGATTGATGGTGTAGTCAAGTCCATCAATAACGGAAATCAGGACAGTTATTCTTCTTCAGGAGACAGCCAGGCATTTATGTCCATAATTGCGATGGGAGATTTTCGAATTAAATGTAAGGTAAACGAACAGAATATCGCGTCTGTAACGCCGGGGCAGGCTGTAATCGTACATTCCAGAGTAGATGATTCTGTTACCTGGGAAGGAACGATGGGTGCGGTAGATAAGGAAAATCCGGGCAACGATTCCAATAATGGCTATTATTTCAGCAGCGGTGACGGATCCACCCAGTCCAATTCCTATCCGTTCTATATCGAACTGGATTCTTCTGAGGGGCTGATGCTTGGACAGCATGTTTATGTGGAAGCCGATTATGGACAGAGTGAGGAAAAGGCGGGTATCTGGCTGGATGAATCTTTCATCTGTGATGCAGATACGGACAACCCCTATGTCTGGGTTGACGATGGAAAAGGAAAACTGGAGAAGCGTTCTGTGACGCTGGGACAGCATGATGATGAACTTTTCCAGTATGAAATTGCAGATGGACTGAGTAAAGATGATATGATCACTTATCCGGAAGACGGATTAAAAGAAGGTATGAAGACTGCAGTGGGAAGTAACGGTCAGATGGGGCAGAGCAACCCGGTGACGGATAGCGAAGATATGGACTTTTCAAATGAAGATTACTCAGAAGAAGAGAATTCCGGCAGCGATCTTTCTGATGAGAATATGGATGGAGTGGATTCCGGAGAGACGAATCAGGAAGATCTCACAGAAGACGGGATGCAGCAGAATGAGTCAAATGCTGATGGCAGCGAAGATGTCATCGGAGGAACGGAGGATGCACAGTGATTCTTGAGTTAAAAGATATCTGCAAAGATTACCTTCAAGGGAAAATGGTCATTCCGGTTCTGAAACATATTGATTTCCAGATGGAACAAGGAGAATATGTGGCCATTATGGGACCTTCCGGTTCCGGTAAGACGACGCTGATGAATATTGTAGGATGTCTGGATCAGGCGACTTCCGGCCAGTTTTTTCTGGACGGACAGGATATCAGCAAATGTACGGAAAATGAAATGTCGGATCTGAGACTGAAAAAGATTGGGTTTGTTTTCCAGAACTTTCAGCTGTTGTCGAGACAGACTGCATTGGAAAATGTGGAACTGCCACTGACTTATGCGGGGGTTGCGAAAAAAGAGCGGAGGGAACGGGCACTGCAGGCACTGACCCGTGTAGGACTGGAAGACAGAGTGAATTTTCAGCCGAATCAGCTTTCCGGTGGGCAAAAACAGAGAGTAGCGATTGCCAGAGCACTGGTTAACCAGCCGAAGATCCTTCTGGCGGATGAGCCGACCGGCGCACTGGACAGTACTTCTGGAGAACAGGTTATGGAACTGTTTCAGAGCCTGAACGATGAAGGAGTAAGCGTATTGATGATCACCCATGACAGTGAGATTGCAGCGAAAGCACAGAGAAAAGTAATTATCCGCGACGGCATAATGAAAAAGGAGGAGCAGCCATGAAGAAAAAATGGATTGCGGCTTTTATTGCTGCAGGAGTACTACTGCTTGGAGGGGTGACTGTATATGCGGTGAAAACAAGCAGTCAGAGTACGGTAAAGGTGGTATCAGTCAGTGACATGTCAGGTGGCGGTGGATGGTCCGACAACAGTCTGTCAGGAAATATTACTTCAGATGTATCGCAGAATATTTATCTGGCAGATTCACAGAAAGTAAAGAAAATATATGTAAAAGAAGGGGATACGGTAAAGGTCGGCGATGATCTGCTCACGTATGATATGACCCTGGAGAATCTGGATCTGGAAATGAAAAAACTGGAAAAACAGGGAATCGAACTGAACATAGAAAAAGCAAACAGGGAAATTACAAAACTAAAGAATACAAAACCGTCCAGTGATAACGGCAATGAAGATCCGGGATTGGATATACCGGAAGATCCGGGCGAGGAACCGGAAGATCCGTCCATGGAGCCGGAAGAGCCGGCAGAGGCTTATCAGGAGCTTACAGCGGAGGCAGAACCGTATATGGGAGAGGGAACGGTGGAAGAACCGTATCATTTTCTGTGTGCTGCTGACGGTGCGATTCTGGGAAGTTTTTTAAACCGAATGGCAGAGGAACAGTGTTTTTTTGTGATTGAGATCCGGGAGGGCGATGTAAGCAATGGAGAACTGTTAAAAATCTGGGGACAGAAGATTACGGAAGATGATTTTCAGGTAGCGGATACTGACCGGTTTCAGGTAAATCTTGAAAAAGAAACAGATGACAGTGATGGTCAACTGCCGGAGGATCTGAAAGCAGTAGCGGTTCTTGAAAAAGGAGCCAGCGCTTATCAGGGAGATGGAACAGAGAAAAAACCACTGACCTATCTGGTGAAAAAAGATGGTATTGTAAAAGGAAGTTTTTTCCTGGAAAGAAAAGAAGATGGAAAATATTTTCGTATTGAAGTTCGAGAAGAAAATGGTGATCTTATAAAGGCGTGGGAACAGAACGGAGCAGATGGGGATTTTGCAGCGGATGTAAAAGAGGACGGGGAATATCTGGTGGATCTGAGTAAAAAGCAAAGTGGAGAGACACCGGGAGAGCCAGCCGAACCGACCGATCCAAGTGAGCCAACAAAGCCGGGAGAAAATCCGGAGCCACCTGAACCATCGAATCCGGAAGAAAAGCCAACCGAACCATCGGTATCGCCGGAAATTACTCCCGGAGAGAACCCGGAACCGACACCGGAAGCCGGCACTCCTCAGGAAACGGCAGAACAGGAAAATACCGTGGATGGAATGAGCACAAAGAAAAGCCGTGCCTCCATTCGCTATCTGACAGTTACCAGCGTAATGGGAAGTGGAAGCAGAAAAGTGATCTCTACCGATACTGTTTCTGATACGACAGGATCCGGTGATGCAGGAACTTCTTATGGAGGAACAGCTGCAGAGATTCAGCAGCAGATCAAGGATAAAGAAAAAGAAATCAGGGATTATCAGCTGGATATTAAAGAGACCAATCTTGAGATTAAAGATATCCAGAAAAAGCTGAATAACCAGACAATTAAGAGTACATTAAATGGTGTGGTGAAAACAGTCGGTGATCCCGAAAAAGAAAGCAACGATGGAAAACCGCTGATTCAGGTGGTCAGCAGTGAAGGGCTTTATGTGCAGGGAACGGTCAGTGAATCTAAAATGAATAAACTGAAAGTGGGAGCTACACTGAGCGGATACAGTTATGACAATGGTGTCAGCTTTACCGCAGAAGTACGGGAAATTTCTCCGTATCCATCCGATAACGGACAGGACGGAGCCAATGCATCTTCCTATCCATTTACCGCATACATTGCAGATGCAAGCGGACTTAGTAATAACAGCTGGGCAGAACTTACGCTGCTGGATGAGGGCGACGGACAGGGACAAGGAATCTATCTGGAGAAACCTTTTGTGCGGACAGAAAACGGTCAGTATTACGTTATGAAGGACGACGGAACCGGACATCTGACAAAACAGATAGTACAGGTTGGCGGTATTCAGTATGGATCCAGTTATCAGATTACAGGCGGTCTGAGTATGGATGATAAGATCACATTTCCTTATGGAAAAGATGTCAGAGAGGGTGCAAAGACAGAAGAAGGTACGCTTGATGACCTTTATAACTATTAACGGCAGATGGGAGGAACAACAATGCTAGAAAATATCAGATTGGCCTTTCGGGGGATATGGTCTCATAAGATGCGGTCATTTTTGACCATGCTGGGGATTATTATAGGTATTGCTTCCATCATTTCCATCGCATCTACGATTCAGGGAACCAACGAGCAGATCAAACAGAATCTGATCGGTGCAGGAAACAACAATGTGGATGTACGGCTTTACCAGGGAGAGAGTGAGTACTGGATGGACAATGGTCTGCCGGATAATATTTCCGTGATTTCCGATGAACAGAAAGAACAGATTCGTAGTCTTGAAGGGGTTGAAAGTGCGACTTTTTATAACCGCAGAGGGTATGCGGACGGAATCACCTATCGGAACACCAGCCTGGACAGTGGAAGTGTGTACGGTGTGGATGCGGAGTTTCTGAAAACAAAAGGTTATGTAATACAAAATGGAAGGGATTTTGTAGAACGTGACTTTAAAGAGTTCCGGAAAGTGGTGCTGCTTGACGATGTGGCAGTGCAGACTCTATTTCCGGGAGACAATCCGGTGGGAAAAACCATAGAACTCCGTGGGGAACCATTTACCGTAGTCGGTTGTATCCGCAAGTCAGATGCTTTCGAACCGGTGATCAACAGTCTGGAAGATTACTATACGTATAATCAGAATACCAACGGAATCGTGCTGATTCCGGACAGTACCTGGCCGGTTGTTTATAATTATGATGAGCCGGAAGAAGTCAGCGTGATGGCTAGTGAGACAGACCTGATGAGTTCTGTAGGAAAAAAAGTGGAGGACATTATGAATCAGGCGGTAACCGGACAGACCGGTTCCGGTATGATTGATTCTGAAGAGGAAATGATGGACGGTGCCGGCAGCAGTGGTGCTGACAGTGGCAATGTCTCTTATAAGGCGGCGGATCTGTTGAAAACAGTTAAGAACCTGCAGAAAGTCAGTGAAAACACAAACAAACAGCTGCTTTGGATCGCAAGTATCTCTCTTCTGGTCGGAGGTATCGGTGTTATGAATATTATGCTTGTATCCGTTACGGAACGTACCAGTGAGATCGGTCTGAAAAAAGCAATCGGAGCGAGAAAAAACAGGATCCTATGGCAGTTTCTTACAGAAGCTGCTGTGCTGACCAGTATCGGAGGGGTTCTTGGAGTAATCGCCGGAGTGATCCTGTCACAGGTGATATCGAAGATGTCTCAGACTCCGGTGGCGATCAGCGTACCTGTCAGTGTACTGGCTGTAGTATTTTCTATGGCAATCGGTATTATCTTCGGTTTGCTTCCATCCATTAAGGCAGCAAATCTGAATCCAATCGATGCACTTCGTCACGAGTAGAAAAAGGATACGAGTGTTCAGAATTAAATTAAGAAAAATATTAGAAATTATTCACGCGAAATTCACCATATCGGATGGAAAATGGGTTATACTGGTAACGGAAAACTGAAATGAAAGGGAAGAATGTCCGGTCATTTCAAAAAAAGATTTCTATGGGGGATTTATAGTAAATGAACATTTTATTTTTCTTAACACCAAAAAATGAAGTTGCCTATGTGGAAAATGATGACACTCTGCGTCAGGTACTTGAAAAAATTGAATATCACAAATATACTGCTATTCCGATGTTAAATAAGAATGGAAAATATGTGGGAACTGTAACAGAGGGAGATCTGCTCCGGTATATCAAGGAAAAATGGTTCCTGAATATCCGGGAAGCGGAGGATTGCAGCATCAGCAGAGTACATCTCCGATGGAAGTACCAGACAGTGGATATTAACTGTAACATGGAGGATCTGGTGGATACGGCCATGAAGCAGAACTTTGTTCCGGTACTGGACGATGCGGATAATTTTATTGGTATTGTCCGCAGAAGTGATATTTTAAAATACTGTTATAAACAAAGCAAAGCAGGAAGACAAAAACAGGAAGAAGCATAGCAGATGAAAGACAGAAGTGATCCGTGGAATAAAAACAGACAATCGCTTCTGTCTTTCTTTATGTGGGCGGGGAATCTGGAGCGTGTCTGCATAAAAACAGTTGATAGAGGGGCAGACAGGGTGAATTCTTTTAGTTGACCAGCCTGTGTGCCCGTGATAAGATATAATGAGCGTTAGCGAGTGGGAACAAACGAAGTTTGTTCATCGGGAGCGGCGAATGGCGATCATGATAGCTGCGAAAGCAGCGTCAAGCACCGAAGGTGCGAATCATGATATAATGTAACGATTCTAACAAAGGAGTTTTAGGAAAGTATGAAAACAATAATCGAATTGATTTCCAATGAAGTAATGACCGCTTTTAAAGAAGCCGGTTATGATGAAAATATGGGAAAGGTTACGCTGTCGAATCGGCCGGACCTGTGTGAATATCAGTGTAATGGTGCTATGGCAGGTGCAAAAGTATATCATAAAGCCCCGATCATGATCGCCAATGATGTAGTGGCAAAACTTGCCGGCAGTAAAGTCCTCGAGATGGCAGAAGCTGTTAATCCGGGATTCATTAATCTGAAAGTATCCGGAGCATATATGGCGCAGTATTTGGAAGAGATGAGAAACAGTGAGAAAATGGGTGTGGAAGAAGCAAAGGATCCACAGACCATGATTCTTGACTACGGTGGACCAAACGTTGCAAAACCACTGCATGTCGGACATCTGCGTTCTGCAATCATCGGTGAGAGTATCAAGAGAATGGGAAGATATCTGGGACATAAAGTTATCGGTGATGTTCATCTGGGAGACTGGGGACTGCAGATGGGTCTGATCATCACAGAACTGCATAAAAGAAAACCGGAACTGGTATATTTCCAGGAAGATTACGAAGGAGAATATCCGACAGAAGCTCCATTTACCATCAGTGAGCTGGAAGAAATTTATCCGGCAGCCAGTGGAAAATCAAAAGAAGACGAATCGTATAAAGCAGAAGCTCTGGAAGCAACCCATCAGTTGCAGATGGGTAACAGAGGATATCGTGCATTATGGAAACATATTTTGCAGGTATCGGTTACTGACCTGAAGAAAAACTACGCAAACCTTAACGTAGACTTTGATCTGTGGAACGGAGAATCTGATGTACAGGATACCATTGCACCGATGGTACAGAAGCTGAAGGATCAGGGACTGGCTTATGAAGACCAGGGTGCGGTTGTCGTAGATGTAAAAGAAGAGACGGATACCAAAGAGGTGCCTCCGTGTATGATCTTAAAATCGGATGGTGCTGCTTTGTATACAACCACAGACCTTGCTACTATCGTGGAACGTATGGAAAAATACAATCCGGATGAGATCATGTATGTGGTAGACAAACGTCAGGAGATGCATTTTGTTCAGGTATTCCGCTGTGCCAAAAAAGCAGGTATGGTAAAAGATGATACCAAACTGACGTTCCTTGGTTTTGGTACCATGAACGGAAAAGACGGGAAACCGTTCAAGACAAGAGAAGGCGGTGTGATGCGTCTGGAAAATCTGATTCGTGATATCAACGAAGAGATGTATAAAAAAATCGTGGACAACCGCAGCATCAAAGAAGAAGATGCAAGAGCGACTGCAAAAATCGTAGGACTTTCTGCAATCAAATACGGAGACCTGTCCAACCAGGCATCCAAAGATTATATTTTTGATATTGAAAGATTTACATCTTTTGAAGGAAATACCGGTCCGTATATTTTGTATACAACCGTTCGTATCAAATCTATCCTGAACAGATATAAAGAAGAAGGCGGCAATCTGGATACCCTGAAGATTCTGGCGGCAGGAAGTGACAGTGAGAAAGCGCTGATGCTGGAAGCATCCAAATTCAATCAGGTGATCACGAATGCTTATGAAGAGAAAGCACCGCATAAAATCTGTTCTTATATTTATGAACTTGCAAATGCATTTAACCGCTTCTATCATGAAACAAAGATTCTGGCTGAAGAGGATCAGGCGAAGAAAGAATCCTATCTGGCTTTGCTGATGCTGGTAAAAAATATTCTGGAAGCATGTATCGATATGCTGGGATTTGAAGCACCGGAAAGAATGTAAGCGTGATTTCCGGAAGGAGGAGCAATTATGAAAAAACCTTCAGGAACCAGAGTGAACATCATGATCATGGGAATTGTGGTCGTGGTGCTTGCCCTGGGTCTTGCAGCCATCCTGGGATATGGAAAAGCCAGAAAGCAGATGGAACAGATGCAACAGGCACAACAGGAACAGGAGGCAAAAGAAGCGCAGATAACACCGACGCAGACGGTGACACCGGAGCCTACGGATGATCCGACAGATCCAGCAGTACAGAAAAAGAATCTGATCACGGAGATCAAAAAGGCGGTAGAACATAATGATGTAAAAATTATGACCGCAGATCTCCGGTATACATCACAGGAAGGTCAGGTAGAAGCATATACGCAGGAAGATGTGGCAGCTGTTTTGCTGCATCTGAAAAAGAACGAGAAAGATTACCAGGCTTTTGTGGAAAAACTGCAGGATGAGAGTGTTACAGTAGGAGAAGAAGAGGGAATACAGTACCTTCTTCTGACAGATTCAAATCTCAGGAAAATGACCGGGACAGAAGAACCGGCAGAAACCGTAGAGGCGGAGATTGTCACACCGACACCGACTCCGGAAGGCAATGGCAGGAAAATTGCCATTGATGCAGGCCATCAGGCACATGGAAACAGTGAACAGGAGCCAATTGGGCCGGGGGCGTCTCAGACAAAAGCAAAAGTGGCATCCGGAACGACCGGAAGAACAACAGGAGTAACGGAATATCAGCTGAATCTGGATGTGGCACTGAAGCTTCGCGATGAACTGGAAGCAAGGGGATACGAAGTCTATATGATCCGGGAAACCAATGATGTGGATATCAGTAATGCGGAGCGGGCACAGCTTGCAGCGGAATCGGGTTCAGATATTCTGGTTCGCATCCATGCCAATGGGTCGGATAATACCTCTGTAGCAGGAGCTCTGACAATGGCACCTAGTACGGCTAACCCATATCTGAGTCAGGAAATGATTGCTGAATGTCAGAAACTGTCACAGTGTATCATCACTGCGTTTTGTGCTTCCACAGGGGCAAATAATCAGGGCGTGTATCAGACCGATGAGATGAGTGGGCTGAACTGGTGCAGTATTCCTGCAACCATTGTTGAGATGGGATATATGACCAATCAGGAGGAAGATACCCGGATGCAGACAGCAGATTATCAACAGCAGATGGTGACGGGGATAGCAGATGGAATTGATCAGTACTTTGCGTCCTGAGAATAAGAAAAAGTGACAGAAAAAAGAAAGGGGAAATGCCAGATGAAAAAACTGAAAATGATCGGTATGCTATTTGTAATGCTGTTTCTGGTAGGAATTCTTCCGACAAAAGCTCATGCAGAAGGCTGGGTACAGGAAGAAAACGGAAGCTGGTATTATCTGAACCAGGCAGGAGAAAAGGCGAAGGAAACCTGGATCGGCAATTATTATGTGGATGAAAATGGTGTCTGGATCGAAGGAAAAACACAGGCAAAAAATGAGTGGATCAGCAGCGGTGGTCGTTGGTGGTATCGTCACAGTGACGGAGGATATACCAGATCAGGCTGGGAACAGATCAACGGAACCTGGTATTATTTTGACGGTGCAGGATGGATGGAGACCGGCTGGGTGAACGTGGGAGGAACCTGGTATTATTTGAACGGAAGCGGAGCGATGGTAACCGGCTGGCTGAAACTTGGAAATACCTGGTATTATTTGAACGGAAGCGGAGCGATGGCAACCGGTTGGCTGAAACTTGGAAATACCTGGTATTATTTGAACGGAAGCGGAGCGATGGCAACGGGCTGGCTGAAACTTGGAAATACCTGGTATTATCTGAACGGAAGCGGAGCGATGGTGACAGGCTGGCTGAATCTGGGAGGGACCTGGTATTATCTGAACGGAAGCGGAGCGATGGCAACCGGTTGGCTGAATCTGGGAGGGACCTGGTATTATCTGAACGGAAGCGGAGCGATGGCAACGGGCTGGCTGAATCTTGGAGGAACCTGGTATTATCTGACAGGAAGTGGAGCCATGGCGGCAAACACCTGGATCGGAAGTTATTACGTTAATGGAAGCGGAGCCTGGGTACCTGGTCAGACAACCGGCACGACAACAGGTGGAGGTTCCAAAAACAAAATTATTGCCATTGATGCAGGTCACCAGAGAAAAGGAAACAGTGCAAAAGAGCCGATCGGTCCCGGAGCATCTCAGAAAAAGCCTAAAGTTGCATCCGGAACTCATGGAAATGCATCCGGACTAAACGAGTATGAGTTGACACTTCAGGTTTCTTTGAAACTGAGAGATGAGCTTCAGGCACGTGGATATCAGGTTTATATGATCCGTGAGACACATGATGTCAATATCAGCAATGCAGAACGCGCACAGATGGCAGCCAATCAGGGAGCAGATATTCTGGTTCGCATCCATGCCAATGGCTCTGATAATACATCCGTTGCAGGAGCACTGACGATGGCACCGTCCAACAGCAATCCGTATCTGGGAAAAAGTGTGATCAGTGCCAGCCAGACACTGTCAAGAAAAATAGTAGACTGTTTCTGTGCAGCTACAGGAGCTAAAAACCAGGGTGTAATGCAGACGGATACCATGAGTGGCATCAACTGGAGCTCCATTCCGGTGAGTATCGTTGAAATGGGATACATGACCAATCGTACAGAAGATCTGAATATGGCAAGCACTTCTTATCAGACAAAAATGGTACAGGGTATCGCCAACGGTATCGATGCTTATTATGGAGCATAAGTAACTATCCGGCAGGTATTATTCTGCGGAGTGTTTTGACTCGGAACTGCGAAGATAATGAGCAGTTCCGAGCATAAAAGAAAAGAGAGCAGGACGTAACTATGTCACAAGTAATATTATTTGACCTGGATGGAACATTGACAGAGTCCGGAGAGGGCATTATTAACTGTGTGCAGTATGCACTGGAAAAACTGGGAAAAAAAGAAGAACATCCGGAAAATCTGCAGTGTTTTATCGGTCCTCCTTTAAAAGAACAGTTTATGAAATATGCAGGTCTCAGCGAGGAAGAGGGAGAAAAGGCAGTTGTATATTACCGGGAACGGTATACTACAACAGGAATATTTGAAAACCGCCTGTATCCGAAGATTCCGGAATTACTGGAACTTCTGAAAATCAATAATAAGATCCTTGCTGTGGCATCGTCTAAACCGGAGGTCTATGTAAAACAGATTCTGGAGCATTTTCAGATCGCAGATTATTTTACTGCGATTGTGGGAAGCGAACTTGACGGAAGAAGAACGGAGAAGGCGGAGGTTATCGAAGAGGCTTTACGGCGGATGCATCTGGAAGAAGAACGGGACAAGGTTCTTATGGTAGGCGATCGGAGTCACGATGTGCAGGGTGCCATCAGCTGTGGTCTGCAATGTATCGGGGTTGCCTACGGATACGGAAGCCGGGAAGAACTGGAAAAAGCAGGTGCTGTCTATATCGCAGACAGTGTGGAAGATCTGGGAATCCTTGCCAGTCCGAACGATGAAGAAACCACAGAAAATGTTGAATCTGTGCGGAATATTATTCCGGACAGAGAAAAAGTGAAGAAATATGAAATACCGGAGACACGGAAACTGGGAAAAGAAGAAAAAGAAATGCCGGAACCTGCGAAAAAAAAGGAAAAATTCCGGTATTCCACAGCCGGACAGATCTGGCGTCTGATTTATCCGTTTTTGATTCATTATGGAGCCACACTGCTTGCGACGATCGCTTTGTATCTGGTATATCTGATACAGGCGGGCGGACTGCAGGAGACTGCCAGTGCCGGACAGCGTCTGATCAACAGTACGTTATATGTTACTCTGATCGGTGATCTTACAGCAGCGATAATCCTGTATCTGTTTTACCGGAAAGATCAGATGCATCGGAAAGAAGGATTCAGTGGAACAGGAAAAGCTTTTGTGTGGGCACCTCCGGTGATCTGGTTCAGTGTGATCATCTTGGCAATTGCCACAGGACAGTTTTTAAATGATCTGATCAATGGATTGCATCTGAACGATCTGTTTACCGGATACAGTGAGGTGTCTGAACAGGCATTTTCCGGACAGCCGGTGGGTCTTATGATTCTGGTAGTGGGAATTATCGGACCAATCTGTGAAGAACTGATGTTTCGCGGAATCGTATTTCACAGACTGAAAGACTGGGTCAAACCACAGGCACCAATTGCAATATCTGCGTTATTATTCGGTATCTATCATGGCAATGTTGTACAGTTTTTCTATGCAACATGTATGGGAGTGATGCTTGCGATCATCTATGATAAAACCGGAACTTTGTGGATCAGCATCGTTGCACATATAGCAGCAAATCTGTGGAGCCTTTTCGGAAGCAGTTTCTGGAGCAGTCTGTGGCAGCGGATTCCGGCAGGAATGCTTTGCAGTGTTATGATAGAAATTTTGTTATGTGTGATTCCGACATACTGGTTATTTGGATATAAAAGAAAATAAAAAAAAGACTTGTAACCGAAAAAAGCTTATGCTATAATCACAACGATGCATAAAACACCCGTGCCGATTCCGAGAAGGTGCCTGCAAGCAGGTCTCGAAAAGAATGAGAAGTACGGGGAAGATTAAAACCAAAAAAGGAGATTGAAATCATGAGCGTTATTTCAATGAAACAGTTACTGGAAGCCGGTGTACATTTTGGACACCAGACAAGAAGATGGAACCCTAAAATGGCAGAGTACATCTACACAGAAAGAAACGGAATTTACATTATCGACCTGCAGAAATCCGTTGGAATGGTAGATGATGCTTATAAAGCTGTATCTGACATCGCTGCAGAAGGCGGCACAATCCTGTTCGTTGGTACAAAGAAACAGGCTCAGGATGCTATCAAAGTTGAAGCAGAGCGTTGTGGAATGTACTATGTAAACGAAAGATGGTTAGGTGGTATGCTGACTAACTTCAAAACTATTCAGAGCAGAATCGCTAGACTGAAAGAGATTGAAGCTATGCAGGAAGACGGAACATTTGATGTTCTGCCGAAGAAAGAAGTTATCGCACTGAAAAAAGAGCTGGATAAACTGCAGAAAAACCTGGGCGGAATCAAAGACATGAAGAGAATCCCGGATGCAATCTTTATCGTAGATCCGAAAAAAGAGAGAATCTGTGTTCAGGAAGCTCATACTCTTGGAATCCCGCTGATCGGTATCTGTGATACCAACTGTGATCCGGAAGAACTGGATTATGTTATCCCGGGTAACGATGATGCTATCCGTGCCGTAAAACTGATTGTTTCCAAAATGGCAGATGCTGTTATCGAAGCAAATCAGGGTGCAACAGGCGAGGAAGAATTCGTTGAAGAGGCTGTTGAAGAGGCAGTAGAAGAGTAAGATTTTGTATCCATTCAGCTGTCGGAGGGGTATTCTCCGGCAGCTGAGTAACTGTAAAAACTCAATTTTAGGAGGAAATCATAATGGCTATTACAGCAGCAATGGTAAAAGAATTAAGAGAAATCAGCGGCGCTGGTATGATGGACTGTAAGAAAGCTCTTACAGCTACCGAAGGTGATATGGACAAGGCTATGGAATTCCTGAGAGAAAAAGGTCTTGCAACTGCACAGAAAAAAGCAAGCAGAATCGCAGCAGAAGGTATCGTAATGCTGAAAGTTGCAGAAGATTCCAAAAAAGCTGTCGCTGTAGAAGTAAATGCTGAAACTGACTTCGTTGCTAAAAACGAAAAATTCCAGGCATACGTTGCACAGGTTGCTGAGCAGGCTCTGGAAACAGAAGCAGCAGATATCGATGCATTCCTGGCTGAGACATGGAAATTTGATACAACCAAAACTGTAAACGAAGCTCTGGCTGGACAGGTTGCAGTAATCGGCGAGAACATGAAGATTCGTCGTTTCCAGAAAGTAGAAGAAACAGAAGGTTTCGTAGCTTCCTATACTCATATGGGTGGAAAAATCGGTGTTCTGGTTGACGTTGTAACAGACGTTGTAAACGATGAAATCAAAGAGATGGCTAAGAACGTAGCTATGCAGATAGCAGCTCTGAACCCGAAATATACAAATAGATCCGAAGTAAGCGAAGAGTACATCGCTCACGAAAAAGAAATCCTGATGGCTCAGATCCAGAACGACCCGAAAGAGTCCCAGAAACCGGAGAAAGTTATTCAGGGTATGATCAGCGGACGTATCAATAAAGAACTGAAAGAAATCTGTCTGCTGGATCAGGTTTATGTTAAAGCAGAAGACGGAAAACAGTCAGTAGAAAAATATGTTGCAGAAGTTGCAAAAGCAAATGGTGCAAACGTTACCATCAAAGGCTTTGTTCGTTACGAGACCGGTGAAGGTATCGAAAAGAAAGAAGAAGATTTTGCAGCAGAAGTTGCAAAACAGATGGGAATGTAATCTTTATAGAAACTTATTTTTCAGAACCACTGAAAACACTGTATTTATAAGGAATTTCCCGATTTTACGGCATCGGAACAGCTATCGTATTTTAGCGCAAAATATCGTAAATTATCGTAGAAATTTGGGTACAAATTGGGTAGACGGTTGGGTAATTTCCTTACCCAACCGCTTAACGAAAAATTTGCATGTTGCTTAAAGTATGAAGACGCTGTGATTGAGATGAAGTGAATTTAGAAAAGTGAAACAGACCTGTATACTTGTAGAGATATAAGTAAGCAGGTCTGTTTTTATATACAAAAAAGTAATCCTTGTTTACTGCATTTTCAAAACCCAGCGTTCCGAAGGATGCCCAGAACGACGGTTCCTAACAGGGCAGAGGGTCGGCTGGGCAAGCGTACTTCTGTAAAAAATGGCATAAAAAAGGTACTAACCAAAAGCGATTAGTACCTTGAAAAATTTTGTTACTGAACTGCTCCACATTCAGAGCATACATTTTTTATAATGGTTTCCGTCCAAGCTTCCTTATCTACAACGTATACGTCCTCGCGTACCTCCGGTTTAGTCTCAACCCATACCTGCTCCTGCCATGCTTCCTTGTCGATGTGCCATTTCTGTTCGTATACGGCTTCCTTGTCTACAACCCATACCTCTTTGGTTACAGCCGGCTCATCTACGATGTAGACATTTTCTTCAACCCAGGCTTCCTTATCGACAACCTTGACCTGCTCATCCCAAGCTTCTTTGATTACGATAGTCTCAGTCCAAGCTTCCTTATCGACAACCTTAACCTGCTCATCCCAATCCTCTTTGTCTACGACTTTAACCTGCTCGTCCCAAGCTTCCTTATCGACGATGGTTTCATCCCAAGCTGCCTTAGTCTCAACCCATACCTGCTCGTCGTAGGCTGCTTTGTCGGTAATTGTTACTTCTCTCTGACCATACCCAATTGCTTCACCCAGGTTTTCATGGTAATCTATATGGGCATTGATACTTTCATTTGTTGTACCCATATCAGCTCCACACTTATTGCAGATGTAATGGATCTCAGTGTGAGTAACTGCATCATGATGAACTGTTTTATAGTAACCCTCAGCTTCATGATGAATTGTGTGAGTAACAGCATCATGGTGTACAGTTTCCATATGGCTCTCTTCCGGATGATGTACGGTTGTCATATGGAATTCTTCCGGATGATCTACTGTCTTAGTAACAGCATCATGATGTACAGTTTCCATATGGAATTCTTCCGGATGGTTAACATTCTCGTAATGACCAACTTCCGGTTTTACGATAACAGTCTCAGTATGACCTTCTTCCGGGGAAACCAGTACATTCTCAAAATGACCCTCAGCCGGATGTTTTACAACACTCCAGTAACCCTCAGCAGGTGATACCAGTTTGTTTTCCATATGACCTTCTTCCGGATGATTAATCATAGTTGTTTCAGCTACCCATTTATGAGTATGCTGATCTTTTTTTGCGTCTGGAACCCATTTACCTGAACCGTCTACATAATAATTTCCGATCCAAGTATCTGTCAGCATCGCACCGGATCCACCAACATAATAGTTACCGATCCACTGATTGCTGAGCATCCAACCGGCATTATCAAAATAATACCAAGATCCATTAATCAGTTCCCAGCCATTTCTAGTATATCCACCGTCAGCATGGCGATACCAACAGCGATTTCCACTCTGGATCCACTGAGCAGTAGCCTTAGTTTTCCCCGGAACCCATTTCCCAGATCCGTCTACATAATAATTCCCGATCCAAGTATCTGTCAGCATTGCACCGGATCCGCCAACATAATAGTTGCCGATCCACTGGTTCGCCAGCATCCAACCGGCATTATCAAAATAATACCAAGATCCGTTAATCAATTCCCAGTCATTTCTTGTGTAGCTTCCGTCAGCATGGCGATACCACCAGCGGTTTCCACTCTGAATCCATCCGATCAGATCTTTCGTTTTTTCCTGATCCCAAACACCGGAACCATTCACATAATAAATACCGATCCACTGATTCGCAGCCATATCCCCGTTACCCGGATTCAGATAATACCAAGATCCATTAATCAGCTGCCATCCGGTCTTCATAGATCCGTCATTTGCAGCACCGAGATAGTGCCATTTGCCATTACTGAGGAACCAGCCGGAGCGCATATATCCCCGTTCGTCAAAAGCATACCATTTTCCGTTGATGACTTTCCACTGGCTCACCGGATAAGATCCGTTATCTTCCTGCCACCACCAGCCGGTCTTGTTCTGCTTCCATGATGCAGCTTCTACACTGGCAGGTAAAACAACAGAAGCGATCATGGCAGAAGATAAACACAGTGCAACTCCTTTTTTGAATTTTTTGAAATTTAATTTCTTTTTCATATCATTTGTCCTTTCTTATTTAATCAGTCTGTAGTATAATAAATGACCAAGTAAATAGCTATTTAGTAGCACCGCAGGAGCATTTGTAAATGGTTTTCGTTTCATCATATGCCTCTTTGATGACTACTGTCTTGTACTCAGCATCGTGATGTACTGTCTCGTCGTAAGCTGGAACAGTCTCTTCATGAATTTCAGCAGGGTGATTGATAGTCTCTACCCACGCTTCTTTGTCGACTACAGTTTTGTACTCAGCATCATGATGTACAGTCTCAGACCAAGCTTCCTTGTCGACTACCGTTTTGTACTCAGCTTCATGCTGAACAGACTCAGTCCATGCTTCTTTGTCTATGACATATGTAGCTGGGTACATGACGCTACGGGTGTCATACTGAATCATTCTGTAATCAGAGTATGATGAGCTACAATTATTATTGCCCTTCATAGCTTCTTCCTTAAGATGATCATGGGTTGAACCTTCTTTATAGTCATCTGTTATATCAAGACCGCAACCTCCACAGATGAGACGTGCTTCCTCTCTATACATTGGGGTCTCAACCTCATAACCGATTTCATTGCACTCAACGGTCTTAGGTTCTACCCAAACCGAATCGGTGTAAGCACGTTTAGTTACTACAAAACGTTTATCCGTAGCACCATCAATAGTCTCGTACTCTTCCTCGTACCCCTCAGCCGGTACAAACTTGTACTCCCAGTGTCCCGGTACAGTAGCCTCGTAATGACCCTCTTCCTCATGAGGGATCTCCTCAGTCCATGCTTCCTTTACCAGTTCCTGATGTGTTTCAGCAGGATGTGTTACTTCCTCATCCCATGCTTCCTTAACCAGCTCCTCATGGGTCTCAGCCGGATGATTAATAGTCTCAGTCCAAGCTTCCTTGTCGACTACAGTTTTAGTCTCTTCGTCATGATGAATAGTTTCATCCCATGCTTCCTTAACTAACTCTTTCTTCGTTACGGCGTCATGATGAATCACAGTCGTTTCAGCTACCCATTTATGAGTATGCTGATCTTTTTTTGCGTCTGGAACCCATTTACCTGAACCGTCTACATAATAATTTCCGATCCAAGTATCTGTCAGCATCGCACCGGATCCACCAACATAATAGTTACCGATCCACTGATTGCTGAGCATCCAACCGGCATTATCAAAATAATACCAAGATCCATTAATCAGCTCCCAACCATTTCTTGTATATCCACCGTCAGCATGGCGATACCACCAGCGATTTCCGCTCTGGATCCACTGAGCCGTAGCTTTAGTTTTCCCCGGAACCCATTTACCAGATTCGTCTACATAGTAATTACCGATCCATTGGTTCGTCAGCATTGCGCCGGATCCACCAACATAATAATTACCGATCCATTGATTTGCAGCCATATCCCCGTTACCCGGATTCATATAATACCATGATCCGTTGACCAGCTGCCAACCGGTCTTCATAGATCCGTCATTCGCAGCACCGAGATAGTACCATTTGCCATTACTGAGGAACCAGCCGGAGCGCATATATCCCCGTTCATCAAACGCATACCATTTCCCGTTGATGACTTTCCACTGACTCACCGGATAAGATCCATTATCCTCCTGCCACCACCAGCCGGTCTTGTTCTGCTTCCAAGACGCAGCCTGTACGCTGACCGGAGCAAGTGAAGATGCCAGTAAAAATGCAGACATTCCGATTGCAAGTCCTTTCTTGAGCATTTTGTTTTTCATGATTTTCCCCCTTTGTGAAGTATTTTATAAATTTGTAGGTTGAAAGGCAATTATATCTTCTATATTACAGATGCATGAAATCCGATTTTGGTTTTGAGGTTGTATAATATTAACCTTTCCAAAATCAATATTATCTCAATATGAGATAAAAAGCAATGTTTATTTATCCACTTGTTAAGATACAAAAAAAGGAGTGGATATATGGAATATTGGGAGAGAATCAAGGCATTGAGAGAAGATCGTGATATCACACAAAAGGAACTTGCAGAGTTTTTGAACATAGCGCAAAATACATATTCTCAGTATGAAAATGGAAAGAGAGATGTGCCGATTGAGGTACTTATCAAATTATGCAGATACTATCAGATATCGGCGGACTATATTTTGGGATTAGCTGAGAAAAAATAATGGAGATCAAGAAACAAAGGACGGAAAGATGAAAAAAGAAAACACAGGGAAATTTAGCTATAGCGGATATACACCGGAAGAAAATAAAGAAATTGACCGGAAAATAAACAGTTGGAGCAAGAAGGAACTGGTTGATGTTATTTATGAACTTGCAGAAAGAATTGATGAAGGGAAGCCGGAGAAAAAGATCACACAGGCATTGGAAAATTTTGACAATGCAGTGAGAACCATGCGTTTATGGAACGAAAAAAACCTGAGTGCCGGAAAATGTCTGGAACAGTGGAACAGCTACAGGAAGAATCTGCTATTGTATTACATGTTAAATAAGATGAAAAAAGAGGGTACGCAATTTGTAAAAGAAAAGCGTGGAAAAATAGGAGATTTTACCGCACAATATGATAAACAGGTATTTGAGAAAGTAAAGGAAAGAAAACTGGTAAACATATCCTTATCGGATCCGCAGGAGTATATTGAACGGATGCGCTATCGGATCAAGAAACCAAAACAGCCGACATTATACTATCAAAGTATAGAAGAACTTCCTTATGATACATCTGTTTTGAAAATAAGAGGACTGGAACAGTGCGACAAAGCCGGGCTGAAATCATTACTCGAATTGATGTTATCTTATTCCACGGAAGTTCTGCCTGTAATGATCGATATAGAAAGATGTATCTATACGCAATCGAAGCACAAAGAAAATCTATATAATATTTCAAAGGAGAGTTACACAAGAGTAAAAAAAGAATGTGAAGAGAAAATAGAAGAAATCATCCGAACAAAACAAAGATGTATAAAAATAGAAGAAACTATAGAAAAGTTGGTACATAGATAAAAGAGAAAACGAAGCTGCGTTTCTACCGAAAATGGTAGGGCGCAGTTTTTTTGTTGAAAAAAATAAAAATTTTATTAGGGACTTTTTGAGAGTGATATCTCGGGAAATAACTTTTTGGTATTTTATAGGTGTCGACAAACAAAAAAGAGAGAAAGGTTGTACCAGCGCTGGTATACAAGGACATGTATACCATGAAAGAGAAAAAAGATGATTTTATTGAAAAAGATATAAACTTTAGTAAAAATGTATATGCAATTATGGAAAAGAAGAATATGTCACAGAAAAAATTCGCAAAGGAAATAGGAATTAGTGAAAATACACTTAAAAGTTATATATATGATTTGAACATAGCTAACATTAAATATGATACTGTTATGAGAATCTGTGAGGTGGGAAAAGTGTGTCCAGAAGAATTATTTGGGGAACAGATGAACCAAAATGATCTGGAAATGTCAGAACTTTTACGAGAAGTGTCTAAATTACCAGATGAAGAGAAAAATCTGGTGAATGGGGTTATGAAAGAAGTTTTAAATTATGCTAAGCGTAAAAACTCAATGAATGATACTAAAAGTAAGAAGTAACATCAGCGATTGAGGTGGGGGACATGAGATAATAATGTTGCTGAAGCATTTAAGGTTATGTCAGGAGTAAAACCTCAACGATTGATACCAAAAGTAAGAAGTAACATCAGTGGTTGAGGGCTGGAATAAGGCATAATAATAGTGCAAAGTAAAGGAACACGTGTACCGGAAGTGAGCAAGAAAAAACATCTGGTAAAAACAATCCGGAAAACGTACAAGTTTTTGCCAGATGTTCTGTAAAGTTGGGAAAAGTGTGTCCGGAAGAATTATTTGGGGAACAGATGAACCAAAATGATCTGGAAATGTCAGAACTTT
>OLPP01000654.1_pt1 | contig 21533 bp, 24 predicted proteins | sample 1643151 | NCBI WGS metagenome assembly OLPP01 (sample SAMEA3136679, study PRJEB25190) | human gut metagenome | biome: human gut; feature: human-associated habitat; material: faeces | place: Austria | collected 2013 | reverse complement strand
CGCAGCGAAAGAGAGGGATGAGTTATGACAAGGGAGCAGAAGATATGGAGATTAAATAAGCATTGCAGCAGGCATAAATGCAATCAAGAAGAATGTAGAATTTATCAAGAATGTAGTGATAGTGCTGGTGAACTTCTTGAAACTTTAGATGATACAGAGATTGATAAATTGTATAACAAGCTGTTTGGACCATCAATTACCGATAAGCTGACAGGAGTAATTAAGGAGTGATACATAAATGGGATATCAAGATTGTCCATGTTTCAAGTGTAATCATGGCGGAGAAAGAGAAAAACGAGTTGAATGCCGAAGAAAGTGTACTGAATTTACTGCATGGAAGTTAAGTATGCAGGCAATAAGACAAAAGAAAAAAGAAGATAAAGACAAATATTATTCGACAACCAAAGGGAAGTTTTACAAAAGAAACATGATGAAGCAAAAAGGTGGAAGAAAGATATGGTAGATTCATGCAAGGCCTGTGCAGAGATAATCTGCATGGGCATTTGTGCCGATCGGGCGCAATACAAGCAAGAGTATCAGGAGATGGCGGATCGGATAAGGCAGCAGATAATAAATCGTAACAGGAGGGGAGAACGTGGACAAGAACGTACTGATCCAATACACAGACATGATTGAAGAAGTAAAAGATATAAGAAAAAGAATCTTGCAAACAGAGAAGCAGATCAGCAGGATTGAGGAAGAAGGAACTGTAAAAGACACAGTGAGCGGTGGTATGGGTGGAATACAGCACTTTGTTGTTGAGGGTATGCCAGTACCAGAACTTAGCAGAAAGAAACTGCTGCTCAATAAACGAAAAGCTATGTTGATTGAAAAAGAGAATGAACTTCTGGAACTCATGAATCAAGCGGAAGAATATATAAATAGCATTGAGAAGAGCGAACTAAGAATGATGTTTAGATTTTATTACATTGATGGCATGACGTGGCTGCAGGTAGCACATAAGATGAATCAGTTACACCCTAAAAGGCGAGTAGCTTATACAGAAGACAGCTGCAGAATGAGAAATACAAGATTTTTTCAAGAAAATTAGAAAATGTTCGGTCACGTTCGCAAAAAATAGGCTAATATATAGGCTAGAGCGATTAGATGAAGCGATACTTCATAAATGTTCCTTTTTCTTGCTAATAAAAATACGTACAAAATACGCATAAAATTATTGACTTATACGCATTTTGTACGTATAATGAACATATAAATTAAAAAAAGGAGAGTTTTTCATTAAGAGAAGAGATTTGATTAAACTCCTTGAAAAAAATGGATGGTATTTAAAACGGAATGGTGGGAACCATGATCTATATACAGATGGTAACAGAATTGAGCCAATTCCAAGACATCCAGAGATTAAGGAGCGATTAGCTAAATCTATTATCAAGAAACTGGGGCTTTAAGCCCCAGACTTGGTGGATTCATGAAAAACAAAAATGAAAAAAGGATCAAACGGCAAGATTTTAGGAGGAACGGAAACATGGCAAAGAAAGTAGCGTATCCGGTTATTTTAAAACCGGATCAAGAAGGGTATTATGTAGAAATCCCTGATTTTGATATCGCTACAGAAGGCGATACAATAGCAGAGGCTATGGAAATGGCCAGAGATGCTATTGGATTGATGGGGATTGATATGGAAGATGAGAAAAAAAGTCTTCCAGAACCAAATTCAAAAGCTCAAAATGTAGAAGCAGGAGACACAGTAACACTTGTAGATGTAGACTTTACAGAGTACAGAAAGAGAGTGGATAATAAAGCAGTTAAGAAAAACTGTACAATTCCATATTGGATGAGTGTAGAAGCCGATAAAGCGGGAATTAATTATTCACGAGTATTACAAGATGCAATTTCTAATATATTAGGAGTTGCGCGTACAACAAAAGGTTAATCAAATCTCAAAATATATTGAATTAAGCACCTTCGGGTGCTTTTTTCGTGCATAAATTTAAGGACCTCTAGCTCAGCAGGTCAGAGCAGTCGGCTCATAACCGATCGGTCCAGGGTTCGAGTCCCTGGAGGTCCATTTAAGAAATAAGAAAGAAGGTGGTAATGTTTGAGTGAAGAAAAAAACTACATACTTGCAGAAGCCGACTATGTAGTGGGAATGAAATATAAAGACATTGCTGCCAAGTATGGAGTCTCGATCAACACTGTAAAGTCATGGAAGAAACGATACGCATGGTCGAGAGATAAAAAGACAGAATGCATCCAAAAGGGGTGCACACAAAATAAAAAGGGTGCACACAAAAAAGAAGCCGTTGCAGAGGATGTAAGTCAGGTCGTGATCAACGATGAACTTACCGATCAGCAGCAGCTTTTTTGTTTGTATCAATCTAGGATGTTTAATTACACGAAAGCTTACATGAAAGCTTATCCAGGATGTACTTATGCATCTGCTGCCGTATTAGGAAGCAGGCTTATGAAGAATCAGTTGATCAGAGAAACTATTGAGCAGTTAAAGCAGAATCATATGAACAGAGAGATGCTTAAGCAGGAAGATATCTTTCAGAAGTACATGGACATTGCATTTGCAGATATGAATGATTTTATGTCATTTGGCCAGGAAGAAATTGAAACTGATTATGGTCCGAGGATGGTCAACAGTGTCCGGCTAAAAGAGTCAGATCAAGTTGACGGGACTCTGATCACAGAAGTGAAGCAGGGCCGTGATGGCGTGAGTGTAAAGCTCGCAGATCGTATGAAGGCAATAGATTGGCTTGCAGATCATATGGATATTGCCACTGCAGAACAGAAAGCTAAGATTGAGCAGATCAGAGCTAAGACAGCGATCATGTCCGGAACATCCGAAGAAGAGACAGAGGACGATGGATTCATCGAAGCCTTAAAAGGTGAGGTGGCAGATGTATGGGAAGAAGAATAAAGAAAGCTGTCTTTAAGTTTCGGCCGTTCTCTAAGAAGCAGAAAAAGATACTTACCTGGTGGCTACCAAATTCGCCAGTGCATGATCAAGATGGAATCATAGCAGATGGAGCTATTCGATCGGGGAAAACAGTTTCTATGTGTTTATCCTTTGCAATGTGGGCAATGGAAACCTTCAATGGCCAGAACTTCGGTATGTGCGGTAAGACGATTGGTTCTTTCCGGAGAAACGTACTCTTTTGGTTAAAGCTTATGCTTAAGAGTCGGGGATACCACGTTGAAGATCACAGAGCCGATAACTTAGTTGTTATCCGAAGAGGTGGGAAAGAGAACTATTTCTATATCTTTGGTGGAAAAGACGAGCGATCGCAGGACTTAATACAGGGTATCACACTTGCAGGAGTCTTTTTTGATGAAGTGGCACTGATGCCTGAATCTTTTGTTAACCAGGCAACAGGACGATGTTCAGTAGATGGATCTAAATACTGGTTCAACTGTAACCCAGATGGGCCGTATCACTGGTTTAAAACTAACTGGATTGATCGTGCAGATGAAAAGAAACTTGTCTATCTACATTTCACAATGGACGACAATCTGAGTCTATCTGAGCGAATTAAAGCAAGATATCGGGCGATGTATACCGGAGTGTTTTACAAGCGCTATATCCTAGGTCTGTGGGCCGTAGCCGAGGGAATTATTTACGATATGTTCAATACAGAAAAGCATGTTGTAAAAGACCAGCAATCAGTAGTAGGCAGTAAATACGTCAGTGTCGATTATGGTACACAGAATGCGACAGTATATCTTCTGTGGGAAAAGAATCACAAGGGACAGTGGGTTGCTACAAAGGAATATTACTATTCTGGCCGAGATGAGACTACGCAGAAGACAGATGGAGAATATGCGGATGACATGGAAGAGTTCCTGGAAGGAATCAATGTTGAATCGATCATTGTCGATCCGGCAGCAGCATCCTTTATCGCAGAGCTTAAGAAAAGAGGATTCAAGGTTAAGAAAGCAAAGAATGATGTACTTGATGGTATTCGATTTGTAGGAAATCTGTTAAATCTAGGTGTATTACTGTTCTCTGAATGTTGTAAAGAAACAATCAAAGAGTTTGGTTCTTATATCTGGGATGATAAGGCATTGGAACGTGGGGAAGATAAACCAGTGAAGCAGCATGATCATTGCATGGATGCAGTGAGATATTTTGCTTACACGATCGTAAGACGTGAACGAAAATGGAGTTGATTAAATGATAAAAGAAATTATTGAGCGAATAAGGCAGGTGATAAGAAAAATGCTTGGAAAAGAAAATATCAGAGATGCGATCGGAGTTGATGTTGCCGTATCGGACAAGATGGCAAGAGAAATTGATCTCTGGTCGAAGATGTATAAAAATCAACCGCCTTGGAAAAGAAAAGAGCTGAAGCTTTGTGGGTTACCTGCAGCTATTGCTGGAGAATTTGCAAGGCTTGTCACACTGGAATTAAAAACAGAGATTACAGGGAATAAGTTTCTCAATGATGAATACCAAACTGTGACTGATAACATACGAACGTATACGGAATATGCCTGTGCAAAAGGTGGACTTGCAATGAAGCCTTATGTTTCTGACGGACACATTGAAGTTGACATGGTCCAAGCTGATCACTTTTTCCCAACGAAATTTAATTCCAGAGGGGAAGTTATTGCAGCGGTCTTTATGGAAACTGTAACGATCGGGAAACAGGTATATACAAGATTGGAATACCATCAGCATGATGAGAACACTACATATCACATTATGAATAAGGCTTTTGTAAGACAGGATCTTGATAATGTTGAGGTATTGGGAAAAGAAGTACCGCTTAGTGCTGTACCAGAGTGGGCAAATCTGGAAGAAGCTGTCACGATCTTAAACGTGAAAAAGCCGTTATTCGCATACTTCAAGATACCAAATGCAAATAATGTCGATGATTCATCTCCGTTGGGAGTATCTGTATATTCCAGAGCAATCGATGATATCAAAGAAGCTGATTATCAATGGACGAGAATCTTATGGGAATATGAAGGGTCTGAATTAGCGATCGATGCAGACATTGGGTTATTTAAACGTAAAGAAAACGGAGAATTTGACCTTCCGAAAGGAAAAGAAAGACTCTTTCGTATGATGGATTTTGACGAAGATCACGACCAGTATAAAGTGTTTGCACCGCCAATCCGTGACGAAAGTCTTATCAATGGATTCAATACAATTCTTCGCAGGATTGAGTTTAACGTAGGTCTCGCCTATGGAACATTAAGTGATCCAAACACAGTCGATAAGACTGCAGAAGAAATTAAGGCAAGTAAACAGCGATCATACAGCACTGTATCTGATATTCAGAAAGCTCTGCAAAAAGCATTAGAGCAGTTAGTTTATGCAATGGATGTGATCGCACAGCTTGCGAACCTGAATGGTGGTAAGAAATACGAAATTAGTTTTGACTGGGATGATTCCATTGTGATCGACAAGGAGCAGGAGCTACAGAGTATGCAGCAGGATGCAACAGCAGGACTGATCCGAAAAGAAATATACATTGCGGCCAAGTATGGCGTATCTGAGGAAGAAGCATTGAAAATGATGCCGGTACAGGATGATCGTTTTACCATCCAGGAAGAGTAGGTGATCACAGATGCTTGATCCGAAGTATTTGGAAAAGTTCTCCGATCAGTTACTTGGCATCATTGACACTCTGACAATAGCGATCATATCTGATATGGCAAAAAGAATCGTAAAGATGGGAAATGTATCAGAGTCAACAAAACATCAGGCTGAAGTTTTACAGAATGCAGGTCTTGTTTATAAAGATACGATCAAGCGAGTAAGTCAGGTATCTGGATATCAAAAGCATGAAGTTCAGAGAATGTATGAAGAAGCAGGTGTTAGGAACTTAAAGAACGAGGCTGTATATTACAAACAGGCAGGCAAAGAAGATATTAAGTTAAATCAGTCCAATGGAATGCAGAGAATCTTGCAAGCAAATATCAGAAAAACATGCCAGGAACTTGATAATCTCACGATGACAACCGCAGTAAGATCACAGTCAGCTTACATACAAGCTTGTAATAGAGCACAGATGAAAGTTAGTTCTGGAGCATTCAGTTATGACAAAGCAATTGCAGATGCGATCAAAGAGGCAGCAGTACAGGGAACAGAAGTCTTATATCCGTCACAGCATGTCGATAAATTAGATGTCGCAGTAAGAAGAGCTGTACTTACCGGAGTAAACCAGACTGCAGCAGAAATGAACTTGCAATACGCAAAAGATCAGAATTGTGATTATGTTGAAACAACTGCACATGAAGGAGCAAGACCGGAACATGCCGTATGGCAAGGGAAGGTCTTTTGTTTATCTGGGACTGATCCGAAGTATGAAAACTTCTATGAAGAAACAGGATATGGAACAGGGCCAGGTTTATGTGGTTGGAATTGCCGCCATAACTTCCATGCATTTTTCCCAGGAATATCGACGCCAGCATATACGCAAGAGATGTTAGATGATTATTCTGCAAAGAATGTTGAATACAATGGAAAGCAATTTACAGAGTATGAAGCGGGTCAGATGCAGAGAGGTCATGAACGACAGATCAGAGAGACAAAGAGGAAACTTGCTGGATATAATTCAGCGATCAGTGAAGCGAAAGATGATTTAAAAAATACTTTACAGAATCGGTTTAATGAAGAATCTGTGAGATTAAAGAAACAGGAAGCAGCATTAAAAGTTTTCTGCAAAGAAACAGGAAGGCGATATGAGTCTGCAAGAGTTCAGATCCATGCGGTGAAGAACAAAGCAGGAGATATCGTTGGATTCAACCGAAGTGTAGCACAGAAGGCTGTATGGCAAGATCGAAAGAATACCTTTAAGAATCAAATGTCTAAACAGTTAGAAAAACTGGCAGAAGAAGAAAAGAAGGCAATCTGGCGATATACTGGTAATGCAGCGAACCGAGTGAACAGTGCAATATATTCTGGAAAACAGCAAAGAATTGATCAGGAAAAAGGATTTATGGATCTGTTGGATTCTGCATTAAGTAAAGGTACTGCAGAACATAAAATGGTAGTTCATCGTGATACGATTCCAGAATATTTAAATGCATTTCCAAAAGGTTTTCAATATTCCGAAGAGGATATAAAAAGAATGAATGGAATGACCTTAACGAATAAAGGTTATACATCTACATCTTTTCATGACATAATGTATCAGGGGAGAAATGTTCATCTTGAAATTGAGATCCCTAAAGGGTATAAAGGCTGTTTATATATAAAAGATGTCGCAACTGAAAAATACAAAAATCAAGAAGAAGTGTTGTTTAAACGAGGATTTCAGTATAAAATAAAAAGTGTAAATAAAGAAAAGGACAGATACTATATCAAAGCGGAGGCTGTTTTATGAGTGGAATAGGATATTATTATGATGAAAATGGTGTGAAACAAGAAATGGAAATAGGTCCGAGTTTTGATGACTTTCCTGGAATGGCAAAAGTGACAAGTCCTATACCAATATGCCATGCATGCAGAAAAGCAGATTTTGATGAAAAAGGTTACGAAACTTTATGTAAAGTGTATGGTAAGATACCAAGCAAACATTTAAAAGCAAAAGATTATAATTGCCCATATTTTGATAACGAAAATAATGGGTGGTATCAGTTGATAAAAGATAAAGTAGAAAAAGCAAAGGGTGAGAACAATGGATAACTTTAAAGCAGTATATAAAATCTTATCAGCATTGGAAAAAGCAATGGATTATCCAGAATTTGATATCAACGATGTTGGATCAGAAGCATTAGGAGTTTCTGAAGAACGTTGGGCACGATATATAGAGATGATGGTTGATGTCGGATATATTAAGGGTGTAAGTATAAAACGTGATATCACAGGAGCAACAAGGATTAATGCAAGCGATGTCAGAATTACGTTAAAGGGTCTTGAGTATCTGCAGGAAAATTCAATGATGAAGAAAGTATATAATGCCGTAAAAGGAATCAAGGATATAACACCAGGTTTATAAATATGTACCATCTGATCGACGTCAGGTGGTATTTTTATACGAAATTTTAAGAAAGGAGCAGCGAAACATGAAGTCAACAGAATAGAAAGGACGGTAATCCAAATATCTCCCGGCAGCAGGGTTAAGCTGCAGAAGACACGCAGAGAGATCTGGGTGTTATTTTTATGCAAAGAAATAACATTGGTCAGCTGATCAGACCTTAAACAGTCGGTTCGTGGCGGTTGGTTACACGCCTAAAACAACCTAATACGAAAGGAGCATAGTAACATGAAAACAGATTTTTTAAAAGGTTTAAATCTTTCCCAGGAAGTGATTGATAAGATCATGGCTGAAAACGGAAAGGATATCGCAGCAGAACAGAAGAAAGCAGAGAAGATCACTCAGGAGCGAGACGGCTATAAGCTGAAAGCAGAAAGTCTTGAAACTCAGGTAAACGATGCAAATGCAGAGATTCAGAAGTTTAAAGATATGGATATTGACGGCATCAAGCAGGCAGCAGATGACTGGAAAACGAAAGCTGAGAAAGCAAAGAGTGATGCAGATGCACAGATCTCAGAAATGAAATTTGATTATGCGTTATCTGTAGCATTGACAGGAGCGAAAGCTAGAAACAGCAAAGCGGTCAAAGCGTTACTTGATATGGACGGACTGAAACTAAACGATGGAAAGATCATTGGTTTAGACGAACAGCTGTCACAGATCAAGGAAGAAAACAGCTTCTTGTTCGAGAGCGATGAACCAGCACCAACGATCGTTAAAGGAACAAATGGTGGTTCCGGCGGCATTGGTGGAAAGAAACCAAGTGAAATGACATATTCGGAACTCTGTGACTATATGGAACAGAATCCCGGAGCAGAGATTTAAATAAAGGAGTAAGAAATGGCAGGAGCAAAATTTGATTCTAAATCATTTAATCCTCAGGCATTTGGTGCTTATACAGAGAGGATTCCAAATTTAAAAAGAAACGAACTGATCAAATCAAGAGCCTTAAAAGGTAATCAGGATATTAAAAATACGTTCAGTTCTCAGACAGGAACATCATATGCAACTTTACCAATGCATGGTTTAATTGGTGGAACTGCACAGAATTATGATGGCGAGACCGATCTTACATCGGACAGCACAGATACATTCGAAAGAGGTGTTGTTGTAGTTGGACGTATGAAAGGATGGACAGAACGAGACTTTTCCGAAGACATTACAGGCGGTGTAAGCTTTATGGATAATGTTGCAGCACAGGTGAATGACTATAAAGCCGATCTTGACCAGTTGACCATTGTAAAAGAACTGGAAGGTATCTTTGCAATGACAGGAAAAGAAAACAAGACTTTCGTGGATAATCATACTTCTGATATTACAGAAGTTACTGCAACAGATAAGGATGGGAATGTTAAAAATGTTGTACAGGCAGATACTTTAAATACAGCTTTACAGAGAGCATCAGGGGATAATAAATCCAAATTCACAATTGCGATCATGCACAGTGCAGTTGCAACAAATCTTGAAAATTTGAAGCTGTTAAAATATATGACTCAGACTGATTCAAATGGTATTGAACGACAGTTAACACTTGCAACATGGAATGGCCGTTTAGTTCTGATCGATGACTCTATGCCAACGGAAGAAGTTGCTGCAGTAGAAGAAAGCGGAACAAAAGGAGAGTCTGGTTATGTTGCGGCACAGGAAGCTTATACGAAATATACAACCTTCGCATTAGGAGATGGAGCATTTGATTACGAAGACATTGGCGCAAAGGTCCCATATGAAATGTATCGTAATCCAATGAAAAATGGTGGGGAGGATACATTGTTTATGAGACAGAGAAAAGTATTTGCCCCATATGGAATTTCTTATACAAAGAAAAAACAGGATACAAATTCGCCAACAGATGCAGAACTTGCAGATGGATCTAACTGGGAACTTGTCAACAACGGAAAAACTGGTCAAGATAAGAAAGTAATCGATCATAAAGCAATTCCAATTGCAAGAATCATTTCCAGAGGATAGGCGGTGATCCGGTATGGTGGAATATGCAAACAGGGATTTCTACGAAAATAAATTTTATGGCGAGATCATACCGGAGAAAGCTTTCCCTGGAATGATCTTAAAGGCAAGCATTTTTGTGAAATTCCTTACATTTGCCAGAGTTGATGACATGACAGAGATTCCAGAGGAAGTGAGTCTGGCCACATGCGCAGTGGCAGATGTAATGTATCAGGACAGAATGAGAAAAGATGATGCAGGAAGGGAGATTGCAAGTGAGAACAACGATGGATACAGTGTAAGTTTTGTGACGAGTCAAAGCAAAACAATAGGCACTGTGGAGCATCGTTGTCAAAAAGCAGCATATCCTTATCTTGCGCATACAGGACTCTTGTACAGGGGGGTGCGGGCCTTATGATTACAAATGCAGATCTGACGATCTATAACAAACGTGGTGTAAATAAAAAGACAGCACGGACTATTTACTTAAAAACTCAGATTAGAGGTGTTAATTTTTACACCAAACAGGTAACAAACGTTTTTGATCAGGGACTTAAATCTGCTGATCTGTATCAGATTCGCATCCCATTATCAGCTGATACACAAGGAAAACAATACATTGATGCAGATCTGTATAAGAAATTATCCGATGAAGAAGCAGTTCATTATTGGACGATCAACAATGGAGATCTATTTGGAAAAGGGTTGTTAGAAGATTTTGAGAAAGAATCGGAATTTTTAAAGCAGCAGTACACAGGAAAGGTATTATCATTTTCAGATAATCGAAGAGGTAGCTTGCAGCATTGGAAGATCGGAGGTACTTAAGATGGCAACCATAGTGAAGATAGAGTTTTCACCAAGCCAGATTTTAACCACACGAGGATTACAGACGAATGGATCAGCACAGAGATTCTTTACAGGAGAACTACGAAGAAAAATGGATCCATATGTTCCGTTTTTAAATGGTCCGTTAAAAAATACAGCAATTGAGAACGAAGATTCCGTTCAGTACATAACACCTTATGCTCAAAGACAGTATCACGAAAACAAAGGAAAAGGATTGCGTGGAAAAGAATGGGATAAGCGGTGTTGGGCAGATAACGGAGATCAGATCGTTCAGTCTGTTGCAGATTATGTAGGAGGAAAGGCTGAATGAGCGTGATCGCAAGTGTAAGAGCCTTTATTCAGGATTATCCAGGACTGTCCACATTTGATGATCTGGTGGGTGTGGAACATCTTCCAGAAGATACAAAAAGTTATGCGATCGAGGCATCTGTTACATCTCAGCCAATCAAAAAAAGATATATCAACGGCGATACAGAACGTCGCTTTAATTTTGTTCTGGCGAGCCGTGAATACTTCGGGGCAGACGTTGCAGAGAATATTGACGTAGCGGAGTTTTACGAAGATTTCTCAGACTGGTTGGAACGATGTACGATCAATAACGAACTTCCGGAAATGGATAAAGGAAAAAGAGCAATTAAAATACAGGCACTGACAAATGGCTACGTGTTTAACGCAGATGCAACAAAAGCGCAATACCAGATTCAGTGTCAGTTAATTTATTATCAGAAATTAGGAGGAATATAAAATGGCAGAAACAGCAAGTAAAACAGTAAAACAGCGTTATCAGGAAGCTTCTTACTTAAAAGTAGGAGAAAACTTCGAACTTATGGGAACTGGTTTTACAGAGTTAAATGAAGATCCAGGAGCACAGACAACAAGTAAAAAATATATCAATGATAAATCATCCACATCAAGCATTACAAGCTATGAAGGTGAGCACGGATTTACAGCCGATCAGATTCCAAGTGAAAAGGTCATTAAAGATCTAGTCAGCATTGGTAAAGAGAGAAAAACAGGAGCGGATGCAGAACGTGAATTTGTTCGCGTTGATCTGGATGAAAAAGTAGAGGGAGATACTACTGGGACAGTATTCAAAGCACGTATGTTTACCGTAGCTGCTGAAATTTCAAGTTTCTCTGATAATGACGGAGAATTACAGGTTGAGGGAACACTTCACGACAAAGGAGATCCTGTTATGGGTAAATTTGATACAAAGACAAAGACATTTACACCGGATTCAGCAACGAAGTAAACGAAAGCGAAGCTTGAAATTAGAATTAAGGAGTAAGATATATGTTTATTTGGAATGGAAAGAAGCTCGCATTTAATTTCCTGGATGCGGACATGATGAAAAAATTTAGTGATGCAGGAAAGGAAATGTGGAAGAAACTTGGTGAGTACGAGGAGAAGAATGCAGAAGATGGAAAAATTAAGGCAGAGGGCGTGGCGTATGAGTCAGAAATCATTAGTGAGTTTTTTGACGAGGTATTTGGAAATGGCACCGCTGATGAAATCTTTACATCAAAACATGATCTGACAGAAAGAACGAAAGCAATTAAGAAGCTTTATTCTATCAGAGATTCACAGTTAGCTGGTCATACAAAGAGAGTCAACGATCTGCACAAGATGATTGGAGCTGAATGATCAGAAGAGAACTCCCGGTGTCAGTAGATATCGGGAGTGAAACATATAAGATCGATGCTGATTTCCGAACGATCATGAATGTTGAAGGGATTATTTTTGGAAAAGAAGTTACCGATGGCCAAAAGATGTTTGCAGAAGAAATGATGAAAGAGATCGATATTGAAGAAAAAGATGCGATCGCAAATGCAAAATATTATGATGCACTAAAACTTTTTTACGAAGATAATATTCCTGATGATCTGGAAGAAGCAATGGAAAAGATGCTGTGGTTTTATTCCTGTGGTAAGGAAGACGAACAAACAAAGGCGAAAACAAAGAAAAAAGTGATCAGCTTTGAATATGATTTTGATTATATCAATGCAGGGTTTATGCAGGATTATAAGATTGATCTGTTCGAGGTTGATTTTTTGCATTGGTGGAAGTTTATGTCATTATTCAGTGCCTTGCATGATGATTGTAAAATCTGTGAGATCATCGGATATCGTGGAGCAGAGTTAAAGAATTTTGACAAAGAACAGAGAAAAAGGATACGAGAAATGCAAAAGATCTATGCACTTCCGGATGATATAAGTAAAGAAGAGAAGAAGAGACAGGATGAGATAACACAGATACTGCTAAATGGCGGTGATCTGTCAGGAATATTGTGATAAGAGAAGCGAACAGGCGAGAGCTTGGATCTGCAGGTTGAGCACCCAGGACGTCAAATAGCTTAGAAACTTTAGATTTTTAGGTATATAGGTATTTGACGAGGTGAAGACATGGCAGATGGTACAGTTACAATAGAAACAAAACTGGATAATTCCGGTGCAGAAAAAGGATTAAATGATCTTAAGAAAGAGGTTGAATCTTCTTCTAAGAGTACAGCACAGGAGATAGATAAAGCTTCTGATCAGGCGCAAAAGAGTGTAGAAGAAGTTGCTAAGTCAGCAGAGAAAACTGGAAAACAAGTAGAAAAGAGCGCAAAGGATTCAGCATCGAAAGCAGGACAGGCAGCAAAGCAAGGAGCTGATACTGCAGCAAAAGGAACAGAATCCGCATCTACGAAGATGCAGCAGTCTCATAAAAAGGTAAAGGATACTGCAAAAGAAAGTGCAGATGGCGCAAAAAAGTCTTGGGAAGAATCTAATCAAAGTACAGTAGCAAGTACAGAGAGCGCAACGTCAAAGATGGTCGGATTGATGAAAAAATCTGCAGCAGTAATTGGAGTTGCATCTGTGGCGGCCGCAAAAAAGACGATCGATGTAGGTAAGTCCTTTGAAGCAGGAATGAGTGAGGTCCAGGCAATCTCCGGAGCATCTGGAAAAGATCTGGAAAAGCTATCTGCAAAAGCAAAGCAAATGGGAGCTACAACGAAGTTCTCTGCTACAGAGTCAGCCACAGCGCTTAAATATATGGCTATGGCCGGATGGAAAACAAATCAGATGGTTTCTGGATTGTCTGGTGTTATGAACTTAGCTGCAGCTTCCGGAGAAGACCTTGGAACAGTATCCGACATTGTAACAGATTCAATGACCGCTTTCGGATTGAAAGCAAAGGATTCTGGACATTTTGCAGACGTACTAGCGAAAGCATCGAGTAGTTCTAACACCAATGTTGCGATGATGGGAGAAACCTTTAAGTATGTTGCACCATTGGCCGGATCCATGAAATATAGTATCGAAGATACAGCTACAGCAATTGGACTGATGGCAAATGCCGGAATCAAGGGATCACAGGCAGGTACAGAGTTAAGATCTATCCTGACACGACTTGTAAAACCGCCAAAAGATGCAGCAGCAGCATTGAGTGCTTTGGGTATCAGCACAACAAAAGCTGATGGATCCATGAAGCCAATGAGACAGACGATGGCGGAATTAAGAGAAAAGTTCTCTGGATTAACAGACAGCCAGAAATCCCAGTATGCTGCAGCTATTGCAGGACAGGAAGCAATGTCTGGTCTGTTGGCAATCGTTAATGCATCTGATTCCGATTTCAATAAACTGCAAAAGGCAATTGATAATTCTTCTGGCGCAGCCAAGAAACAGGCAGATATCATGAACAATAATCTGCAAGGAGCATTGTATGATCTTGGGTCGGCAGCAGAAGCGGTGGGAATTGGTATCTATGAAGATATTAAGACACCTTTAACAAAAGCCGTTGGTGTTGGGACAAAGCAATTAAGAATCCTATCTAGCAAATTGAAAAAGGGTGGAATTAAAAAAATTGTTCCTGAAGAAGCTATAAATACCGTTGAAAATCTTGGAACAGTAGCAAAAGCAGTTGGTGGCGGTGGATTAAAGGTATTAGGAGCAGCTGCGAAACTTGTTGGCAATAACATGGAAGTAGCTTTACCTGTTGCTACTAGCTTACTTACAGTTTTTAAAGGATACAAAGCAGTAACAACAGTAGTAACTGCGTTTAGAACCGTATCTGCAGCTACAGAAGGTGCAAGTACAGGTGTTCAGATATTAGGAACAGCAATCCAGTTATTTACCGGAAAGACAATCTCAGCTACAACTGCAACAGCAGCCTTCAAAACAGTTTGCACAGCTTTAGGTGGCCCGGTTGGAATTGGAGTTGTTGCGGTTGGAGCATTAGCAGCAGGAGTCGCAGCATATGCTTTGACACAGAAAAAAGCGGTTACAGAAGCAGATCGATACTATTCTTCTTGTACAAAACTCAAAAAGAAACAAGAAGAGATGGCAGCATCGATCAAGAGCTTACATAAAGAAAATCAGAAAAATGTAGATTCTACACGTGCAAATGGTGTTCATGCAGATCAGCTGTATCAGAGATTGACAAAACTGATGAATGTTGAGCATAAGAGCGCCGGGACAAAAGCACAGATTGTAAGTGTAGTTAAACAATTAAATGAATTATTACCAGGGCTGAATCTTGAGTATGACAAAGAAGCAGATAAGCTAAATAAGTCTACTTCTGCGATCAAAAAAAATATAGCAGCATTGAAAGAACAAGCAATGGCCAAGGCTTACCAGAAAGGGATGGAAAGCGCAGCATCCAAAGTGGCCAAGGCTGACATTGAGAATGAAAAAGCCATCAAGAAAAAGACAGAAGCAACAAACAAATATAATGCCGCTGTTGAAAAAATGAATCAGGTTACCGCAAAGGTAAATCAGGGAAAGATAACAACAAGCAGTGATGAATATAAGAAAGCTTCTAATGATCTGACAAAATACTATGATGCAATGATGACAGCCAATAAGGCAGTTGAGCAAAGTGGTAAAAATTTAAATGCAGCACAAAAAGAATTGACTACATATACAGACAAATATACAGCTCAGACAAATTATACAGAGTATCTGAAATCCTTAGATGATCTGGCCAAACAAGCAAAGATTAAAGCAAGTGATATTCCGAAGTCTGTTGGAGAGGGAATTAAACAGGGTGTTTATGCAAATCCAACTTCCGGAAAAGAATTAAAGAGCTTGATCAAATTAGACAATCTGGTTAATTCAGACCAGTTGGCCAAGATGCAAGAACAGGGAATGAAAATTCCACAGTATCTGTCAAAAGGAATTTCTGATGGATCCATATCATTTAAGAGTGCTGCAAAACAGATGCAGAATGCAATCAATTGGACTGATCTGATTCAAAAAGCAAAGGATGCAGGTGTTAAAGTTCCTGATAGTGTAGCACAGGGAATTAGTTCTGGACAATATGCGGTTCCTACGTCTGTGCAGGCAGTAAAAAATCTTGTTACATTCGAGGATCTGAAAACTAAAGCACAGCAAGGCGGTGTACAAGTACCGGACTATTTAGCAAATGCAATCACATCTGGTAGTGGAAAGCCAAAGGAAGCAGCGGCCGCATTGAGTCGTGTGATTTCTTTCCAGGAAGCAATAACAAAAGCAGGAATTGATGGATCTAAGATTCCAACAGAACTTGCAACGAAAGTTGCACAAGGAAAGACGCCAGTTCAAGATGCAATCAAAGAACTAACAAAGATAGACTTATCTGGAGATCAGAATGCATTTGGTCTTACAAAAGCTATTGATAGTACAGCACAAAAGACAAAAAGCCAGGCAACAAAGATAAAAAATAGTTTAAAAATCGGCAAGGTAGATAATTCAGCTGCAGCAAGCTCGTTTGATGCTATTGCAACCAAAACAGGAAAAGCAGCTACTACAGTTAAGAAAAATAGCACAGCAATCAAAAAAGCAAGTAAGATTACTGCTACAAATAATTCAAGTGCTGGAGTTCAATCGTTTAATAGTTATTTATCTTCTTTTTCAAAAGGATCCGGAAAAGCAAAAACAATCGCAGATAAAATCAGTAAAACAACCGCAACAGGGCTTGCTTCTGGTTTAGGAAAAGCAAAATCCGCCGGCGAAAAGATGACATCGGAATTTTCTAAAGGAATCACAGCAAAATCTGGAACTGCAAAATCTGCCGGAGCAAAAGTAGCTAAAGCAGGTTCTTCCGGAGCAAGTGCACAGAAATCTTCTTTTGTATCTGTTGGTGGTAATTTATCTCTTGGATTAGCATCTGGTATCAGATCAAACTCTGATGCTGTATCAGCAGCCGCAAGAGAAACAGTAAGAGCAGCAGTTGCAGCCGCAAAAGCAGAAGGTAAGATTCATTCACCATCCCGTGTCATGGATAGTGACGTAGGAAAATGGATGCCGTTAGGAATGGCAGCAGGTATCCGAAAGCATACGAAAGATGTGGAAGATGCTTCTGGAGAGATGGCTAACGCATCGGTAGAAGCTACAGCAACAGCCTTAGGAATCCATTCTCCATCTCGTGTATATAAAGATGCGATTGGTAAGAATATTCCAAAAGGTGTAGCAAAGGGTGTCAGAGAAGGACAGACAGAACTCAATGCAGAAATGAAGCTATCTGTAAATGAAGCGTTATCTGCAGCTAAGAGTGCTTCCAAGAAAGGGAATTATTCCGATATTGGAAACAACCTTGTTTCTGGAATATCCGAAGCACTCAACACAGCAAAGTCAAGATCATCAGAAACTGTACAAGAAATCATTGATCAGCAGACAAGTAAAGTTTCTTCGAAGCACGATACAGCAGAGAAAAATCTCCAAGATAAGATCAGTAAGACAAAAAATAAAAAGGAAAAAGCAAAATTAAAAAAACAGCTGAAAAAGTTAAAGAAGCAGAATGCTGCAGAAGAAAAGCAATTAAAAATTGCGGGAGAAAAAACGGCAGCAGCATACAATAATGCATTTGAGAAAGAAGCTGATCGATTAAATAAGATTGCACAGGAAAAGTTACAGGATCTGTCAGATGAATACCAGGAAGCGTATAACAACATCAAGAGCAAGATGGACAGTTTAACTGATAAACAGCAATCTTGGGGAAATATCTATAACCTTGATCAGAATATCATGGATATTGAAAAGTATCAGAAGAACTTGAAGTTGCTAGAAAACAAGATTCCTGAGTCTATGATGGAAAAGATTCTTGGAATGGATATTGATGCAGGAAATGCTTATATGGCATGGTTTCAGCATATGTCAGAAGCTGAACAGCAGGCTTACATTAATAAGTGGAATCAGCAACAGAGCATGTCCAAAACATTTTCTGAAAACTTCTTTGGAGATGATCTTGCAAAACTTCAAGCAAATTATGAATCTGAAATGAAAACAGTCACAGATGATCTGCAGAAAGAGATGAAACAGGCAGGAGTTAATATTGCAAAGGGATTAACTGCAGGTATGGAAAGCGAAACCAGAAACCTCAGCAAATCCATGAAGAAAATCTGCCAGAATATTATTAAGACAGCCAAAAAGACACTTAAGATTCATTCTCCATCTCGAGAATTTGCAAAGATTGGTTCCCGTGATATTCAGGGAGCAATCAAAGGACATGAAAAAGAAGCTCCAAATCTGTATAAACAAATGGGAACGATTTCTCAGAACATGGCACAGAAATTTGCGAAAGCGAAGTTGAACGTTCAAGATATTCAGTCAAGGATGCAGGATGCGATTAACCTGCAGATGCAGACGATCACAACAAGGATGCAGCCAGTTGTGCAAACGGATTCAGCTAATGGATCAGAGTCAATAGTTTATACCGGTCCAGAGCGAATAGAAGTGCCACTGATTATAGATGGTCGAGAGGTTACAAGAGTAATCGCCCCTTACATGGATACAGAATTAAGTACAAGAGCAACACGAAAATCAAGAGGAGGTGTATAGTATGCCAGGAACATTAGGAGTCACGATCGGAGAAAAACATACCTTAAAGGATTGGAATCTTGGGTGGACTGCGATCACTCTTGGTTTTCCGGAACCAAAAACATATGAACTGGATATTCAAGGAGCAGATGGAACACTAGATATCACTGAAGCGGTTACTGGCGGAGATGTGAAGTACAAGAATCGTAGTCTTTCCTTAGAATTTGAAACTCCAGACGAAGACTTTTTTGAATGGGGATCTATTGTATCGGACATTGCAAATTACCTGGTTGGTAAGAAAATGAAGATCTTACTCGATACTGATCCATCTTTTTATTACATTGGCCGACTTACGATTGATGTCGAAAAGACAGATCGTATAAATGGAAAGCTTGTAATGTCCGGAGAAGTTGATCCATATAAGTATGAAGTTGCTTCGTCTCTGGAAGATTGGTTATGGGATGATTTTAATTTTGAAACTGATATTATCCGTGAATATGGAGGCATCAAAGTTTCTGGAAAATACGAGCTAAATATTTATGGAAGAAGAAAGAGAGTGATTCCTGTGATCGAATGTGATACACCGATGCAGGTTACATATAACGGGGCCACTTATGATCTTCCAAAGGGCAAAAGTAAAGTGTTCGATATCTGGTTATCAGAAGGGGATAACCTTTTAACGTTTACAGGAAATGGGACAGTATCTGTCGATTATCGAGGAGGTAGTTTATAAATGTATAAGATACTATGTGACGGGAAAACACTGCACGATGTCCGCGATCCGCATTATATGGTGCTTAGCCCTAAGATATCATTAGAGCTAAATAAAACAGGAAATCTTGATTTTGGGATGTTACAAACGCATCCTCACGTTAACGATATCAATAAGTTAAAATCTCGAATCGATGTTTATGAAGATGATGAGCTGTTATTTTCCGGAAGAAGTTTAACGGATGAAAAAGATTTTCAAAACACAGGGCAGATTTCCTGTGAAGGGGAGCTTGCTTTTTTGTTAGATTCAGTACAACGTGCGCATAATTACGGAACCGAAACAACAGAAGCTGGGACAGCCGATACCAATATAGAGGTTTTTAAAAGACTGATTCAAGAGCATAATTCGCAGGTAGAAGAAGAAAAACGATTTGAAATCGGCGTGATCAATATTGAAAGTGTTACGATCTCAAGTTTATCGACAAATTATGAGAAGACCTGGGATTTTATTAATTCCAATTTCTTAGGGAAATACGAAGGGTATCTTCGTGTTCGGCATGATGGAAACATACGGTATCTTGATTATGTAAAGCAGTATGGAAATGTAAGTAATCAGGTGATTCGTTTCGGAGAAAATCTTCTCGATCTGAAGAAATACTCTAAGGCAGAAGACATTAAAACAGCGATTATCCCAGTTGGAAAAGATAACGTGACAATCACAACAGCAAATGGTCATAACGGAACGGATTATGTATATAGCCAGGATGCCGTAGATCTATATGGATGGATCTATGACAAGGTTGATTTCTCTGAGGTATATGATCCAGACAAACTACTGGAAGAAGCAAATAAATATCTGCAGAAGTGCATCAACTTAGCAATCACGATTGAACTTACAGCTGTTGATCTGCATATGATCGACGTTGATATTAACGCAATCAGACTTGGAGATCTTGTTCCTTGCATATCTACACAGCATGGAATCATGAGTACGTTTGGAAATCCAGACACTTATTATCTTGTAAGTAAATATGAATTGGATTTAGAGAACCCAGCAAACAATAAGATTACACTAGGAAGAACAATCAGTACATTGACAGACAAACAAGTGCAATCGTCACAAAATTTAGAAACAAAAATAAATGAAGTTCGTACAGAAATGTACAACATATCAGGGAACGATATGGAACCTATCACAAACGAAACACTAGAAGGATTATTAAATTAAAATAGGAGAAAAAATGGCAGATAAAAATTATTTAGATTCTGATGGGGTATTATATCTGTGGCAGAAGATTAAAGCAAAGATTACGGATGCAGTCAAAAACAAAGTTGATAAAGTCAATGGAAAAGGTTTATCTACGAATGACTACACGACAGCAGAGAAAACAAAACTTGCAGGGATCGTGGATGGTGCAAATAAATATGTCCATCCTACATCTTCTGGTAACAAGCATATTCCAAGTGGTGGAAGTTCTGGACAGATTCTAAGATGGGGAGCAGATGGTACAGCTGTTTGGGGCTCTGATAATAATACAACTTATGCAGATGCTACTCAGTCAACACACGGACTTATGAGCACGATAGATAAGAAGAAACTAGATGCATATCCAACGTATTCATCTATCCAGAGTACATATGCTACAAAATCAGAAATCACAAACATGTACAAGTATTGCGGTTCTGCCGCATCTGCAGACAAATTGCCGACAACAGGACAACGTGTTGGCGATGTTTATAACATCGAAACTGCTAGTACATACGGCGGTGCTGGTATGAATGTAGCATGGAATGGCAGTGCATGGGATCCATTAGGCGAAATTTTTAGTATATCAACGATCGCAAATACCTGGATGGATACAAATCTTACATAAAGGCAGGTGCTTGATATGGCAAATTACTTAGATGAAACAGGATTGTTAAAACTTTGGAGTAAGATTAAATCTTACGCAGCAAAGCAGATAGATATGAATAAAGCAATCGTAAACATATCCGCTAGTGGTACAACATTAACTGTCACAAAAGCAGATGGAACAACAAAATATGTAACAGCGGAATTAGTAAAAGGGCAGATGATTTATTGCTGCAGTAACAGCGAAGATCAGATTTATTGCTGTTAAATGGAAGGAGATAAAAATGGCATACACAAAGAAAACATGGGTAAAAGGAAGCACACCGCTTAGTGCGGAAAATTTTAATCATATGGAACAAGGGATTGCTGATGCACACACAGAAATTACGCAGCTAAATTCTGATTATGATACAATCATAGTAGGAACTTCTGTTACAACAACAA
>OLPP01000648.1_pt1 | contig 21775 bp, 28 predicted proteins | sample 1643151 | NCBI WGS metagenome assembly OLPP01 (sample SAMEA3136679, study PRJEB25190) | human gut metagenome | biome: human gut; feature: human-associated habitat; material: faeces | place: Austria | collected 2013 | reverse complement strand
TACCTGTAGTGGCTGCTGTCATATCAAACACTTTGATAACGGAGCTTCCCTGACTGCCCAAGTAACGATTATCACCGCCACAAATATTATCAGCAATGATCCTTCCCTGTTTATTGGCAGGTCCCGCTAAAGAGATTAACGCATCATTGCCAGTAACATAATGTTTTACCTGAACTGCATCACCTGTAGCATAAATATCCGGTACAGAAGTTTCCATTCTGTCATTCACTACAATACTTTCCTTGATGCCAAGTTCCAAACCGGCTTTTTTTGCTAGTGCTGTGTCTGGTGTGACGCCGATTGCCAGCACCACCATATCAGCCTGAAGAGATGGATTATCTTTCAATAGAACCTCCACTTCATTGTCTTTTTCTTTAAATCCTTCTACTGTATAGCCCAATACCAGTTTTACTCCATGCTTTCTCATTTCATTATGGATCATGGATGCCATATCCGGATCAAAAGGATTCATCAGCTGCTTAGGTCGTTGGACAATCGTAACATCCATGCCAAGCTCCCTCAAATTTTCTGCCAGCTCTAAACCAATAAAACCGCCACCAGCCAACACAGCAGATTTTGGATGATTCTTATTAATATATTCCTTTATCAGAAAAGTATCTTCTACTGTACGAAGTGTAAAAAGCTTATCAATACCTACTCCAGGAAGTCTCGGCTGTGTTGGCTTTGCACCTGGAGAAAGGATCAGCTTATCATAGTTTTCTTCAAATATCTCACCATTCTCCAAATTTTTCACTGAAACAGTTTTACGATCCGGATATATGGAGATAACTTCATGATGAATTTTCATATTGATATGGAAACGTTTAAAAAAACTCTCTGGTGTCTGTAATGTAAGTTCTTCCGGATCTGTGATCACGTCTCCAATATAATATGGAAGCCCACAATTCGCATAGGATATGTATCCGGATCTTTCAAACACAGTAATTTCTGCATGTTCATCCAGTCTTCGTATTCTTGCTGCAGCTGTAGCTCCTCCGGCTACACCGCCTACGATTATTACCTTCATCTTATTTTTCCACCTTTCCTGAATAAGCAGCAATGCCACCAATATTATTTACTTTAGAATATCCCATTCGTTGCAACATCCCAATTAATATTCGCCTGTTTAAAGAAATCAAAAAAGCTCATTAGCGCACCTCCTTAAAGCATTTCTAAAATTGCATTCTTAGGTCTCGCACCTGAAACCTGTTGTACGATCTTCCTATTCTTCATAACCACCAAAGTTGGGATACTCATAATACCAAATTTACTTGCCAGTTCAGGCTGCTCATCCACATTGATCTTTCCAACTTTGATATCAGGGCGTTCACCTGCAATCTCCTCTATGATAGGAACCACCATACGACAAGGAGCACACCAAGGCGCCCAAAAATCCAAAAGAACGGTTTTCTCGGAATCCATTATTTCATTCTGAAAATTATTTTTATTGATATTAATAGCAGACATTTTACAGTCCTCCTTGTTTTTTATGGCTTTATTATAATCTGAAATTCATTTGTTTTCTGTGATATCATCACATTATTATCATGATTAATTTTTTAGGAATTTATTTTTTCATTTTGTGATCCGATGCAATGTCACGTCCGCTATCTGCGATAAAGTCTGTCGCACAGCCGTTTTCTGATTCTAATCTACAAAATAATACTGTATTATTTCTCTGATGCTGCTGATCAAACATATAATGTTCCTTATTATAAGAAATATTAAGAACCTTTCTGTGGTATCTGTTTTCTAAATGCAGGCAACAAAAAAACAGTCTGCCTTGACGAAAATCACTTCAATCAAAACAAACTGTTCTTCATATTTACTCTAATTTTATTTTATGAGAATAACTGATTTCACGAAATTTGCAGGTGAATCTGGAATATAAACAAGAGAAAAAATCTAATCTCTCAAAATCTTGGTTAACTTGGTTAGTAGCTTGGTTAGCTTGGTCAGTTATTGGATTAACTCGAAACAGCTCTACCCGAAACATATTATCAAATTCCTGAAATCTCGGCTTCGGAAGTCCATACTCTTCTGCAGCATTAAGGATTCTTTTAATTCCACTTCCCCATGCTTCTACTAGTCCCATCTGACTGAATATATTGGCAATGCCTTTATTCCGAATCTTAGAATGACCATTCATGACTTCCTCATAAGTTAATCCGTTATATAAGCCACCCGGAGATGTCACCTCCAGTCTGTCATCGTAAACTGCGACTTGAATACAAGATTCATCCAACAGATTACGATGACAATGGGCATTAATGATCATTTCCCTGATTGCTTCCGGTGGTAGCTCATATTTCTCTTTTCGCACCAATCCATCAATCGTTGCTCCGAGTCGAATATTTCTCAATACAAAGTCTACAGCTTCTTCGATTTGTGTGTAGATTGGTCCTGTAAATTCTCTCTTATCTAGAAACACTGCTCGATCTGTTCCCTTGAATACCGCACATTGTGTTTTGGAGAATGAAAAATAATCTGATGTCAGCAACGCATAGGCATTCGTTGCCAGAAGCTGTCCCTCACTCTGCTTTAAGATCTTCCAGTTTATCAGCTGCTCTTTCTTCACAGAATGTTCTGCCATTCTAGCTTTTTTCCGATTTTTTCCATATCCTGGCAAAATTTTTCTGTAGCTTCTTCTGAAACGGGATAACCCACACAGGTAAGTTCATCCTATGAGATTCTGGCTTCTTCCATTTCCAGTTCTTTTATCTGCTCCGGAAATGCCTGTCTTGATGTACCTGCTACACGGATATAAGTGCCATTATCTTTTCCCTTTGATTTCAGAAAATATTGTCATAAGTATACATCTTTCTCCTATGAGTTTTGTACGTGCTTTTTTAATCACAATAAAAGTATATCATTATGCAAACAAAAAGAGAACCCGACATCTCAAGCAAATTTGACGATTCGGATCCCCTCTTTATAGATCAATACCTTTTATTTTTTCATCTTATGATCTGATGGCAGTCTCACTTCTCCGGTCCTTTTCTTCATAAGTCAGATGACAGATTTTCCCGCCCACCTGACAGGTATAACGGTATCCGGTTCCGCCATCCTTTCCTTCTGCTATTCTGTATTACACACATTGTTTTTGAAAGTTTACCGTCGTTTTCTTGTGATCCATAAAAATGTACAGGTAAAAATAATTCCCTTTACAATTGAGGTTGAAGAAATAGCCCACCATATTCCATCCAGACCCATAATACCTCCAAGAATGATCGACAGCGGAATTCTTGCACTGGTAAAAGCTATACTGATGATACTGCAGAGTCGGGTTCTGCCGAGCCCTGATAATGCACCGACTGTCGTCAGTTCCACACACATAAAAGCTTCACTGAAACCTATGATGATCAGATATTCAACTGATGTTGCGATTGCTTTGGGTTCATGAAAAAAGATTCTGGCAATCGGTTCCGGAATACATATAAATACAGCTGAGATCAGCAGTCCCCAGATACCAACCGTCCACAAAGAAGCCTTATATCCTTTTTTGACACGGTCATTTTTGCCCGCACCATAGTTCTGTGCGATAAAGGCATTTAATGCCGCTGCAAAACCGTCTGCAGTATTCCATGATATCGATTCAATCTGCCCTCCGACTCTCTGCGTTGCAACAGCTTCTGCACCATACCCGGAGATCATACGTGTCAGCACCATGGAGATTGCACAATATGCCATTCCCTGTATTGCTGTCGGAATTCCGATCTTACAGATTCCCTGCAGATATTCCCGCGGGATTTTTGCCAAAAGCCTGGTTCCTTTTAGTACATTTTCTTTCTTTTGTATGACAATTCCGACTATCATGATACTCATAACGATCGCCTGTGCTGTCACTGTCGCAATTGCAGCCCCGACAACACCTAGCTTCGGAAACATCCCCACTCCAAGAATCAGCACAGGATCCAGAACCATATTTGTGGCCAGACCGACAAGATTCGCTATAAAAGGTGTCTTTGAATCTCCCTGTGCCGTATAAAGTCCAGTCAGTGTCAGCGTCATAAAAGAAAATACGATCAGCCCACAGGCAATCCTCGTATATGACATTGCCGCCGCATGAGCCTGTGCATCTGCAAGCTGAAAAAATCCTACCATCTGTCTGGTAAAAAGCAGCGAAAGAATTGCATATGCCATTCCCATAAATGCAGCAAGCTGTACTGCCGCCTGTGCAAATCCGTGTGCCCTTTCTCTGTCTCCACGTCCGATACACTGTGCCACATGCACCTGTCCACCCATTCTAGCCATAGCTGCAAGTCCCTGCGAAAGCCAAGTAAACATACCTCCAACACCTACACCTGCAACTGCCCTCGAACCAAGCAGACCAATCCATGCCATGTCCGTGATGTTGTACAAAGTTCCCAGAAACGATGATGCCATGATCGGAACCGCAAGTTTCGTCAGCGTTTTTAGAATAGGACCTTTTGTTAAATTTCCCTCCATTTTCATTCCTCATCCATTTTTATTTTTTATTATCCACAAATCCTATTATACATGGTTTAACATAGATTTTCATCAGGAATTATCCATATATATCAAAAATCCTTTTGAAGAAATATTATTCTCCAAAAGGGCTTTCTGTCTGAATCTTTTTATAATTTTTCTCCGCAGGATTCAATGACTTTTTTGTACCAGTAAAACATCAATCTGCCATCCCCATGCAGAAGCTTCAAGATATGGATTCTTAATATTTTCTCCTCCATTTGCCGCAGTAATTTTCCCTTTTTTGGTGACACTGACGCAGTTGCTGGAATAATAACTGATGGAAACAAAATCTACTGTACCATTCTTGAGAATTTCATCATCTTCCGGCATCGTCAATAAATCACATACATAATACAGCATAAAAATGGTACAATGGTATAAAAGTGGTATTTTCTTCTTCCTCATCTTCCCTCTGTATGACAACAAAAAAAGTAATATCTTTCTTTTTCTTAGTTGATTTTTTCCCTGCTCTGGCATATAATGAACATAGCTAAGGAAACTGGTAAATACTTCTCCCATAGGAATTCACCTCCTTTCTGCTGGAGGTTCGGCAGCTTAGGTATTATATCACATATCTTCACTTTACAGAATAATTTTTATGTTTTATTTATACTCAATTCATTTAGCATACTCAATCTATTGTTGGTGATACTCTATTTTAAAAGGAGTATCATTACATGATTTCATATCAACCATTCTATGAAACACTTTTAAGAGAAAATATCACGGAATGTGCTCTGATTTTCAAACACGGTATTCCAGCTAATACACTTCATCGTATGAAGCATGGAAAACCGATTACTACAACCACATTGGATACTTTATGTAGCATCTTGAATTGTAGCGTATCTGATATATTAGAATATATTCCACCAGAAAAAATATAGCGTTGGAAACAGAGGTAAGTTATCTGTTCTCAAACGCTATATTTTTATTCTTTGTATCAATCAATAATAGATATGGTATCAATAATTCTTGCAGGATTCTTTTACTTCTAATATCCTGACAATCTTTGTATTATCCTGACTTCCTAAAATCTTATTCTTCTCCATCAATCACCAGCCCCCAATCCTGTACACCAAGTCTTAACCAATATGTCCGGCTTGCATCCAAGAGTTTCACGGTCATAGGTTTCATAAGATATTTTTCCTCTACACACTCCCTCACCATGAGATGGTTTCCTGTTTTCACTTTTGGGAATTTTCAAGCCTGTTCCTGTAAAGCCTTTATTTATGCGGTTTCTGACGGATTTCAATTTTCCCCAAAATCACTTTTAGAAAAAACACTATGTTCATTCACACATTCCATTATCCACTTTTTCGCACTTTCTATTATCCAGTAAAAGCGAACTATATTCGCTCACAAAACATCTCTTTTCTCCCATAAAAATAAGGCTCCGAACCTACTATGTAGATTCAGAACCTTAAAGTGTACAGATTATTCACTTTTACCAAAATAGAATATTGAGATTTGCGAACAAACAACAGGTACTATTCAAACTCGGCAAATTCGAAGGCATCTCTAAACATATATGTTTAGTTTTTATCTCTTTTCTGCCGGTATTTTATCTCTGTTACATATATTATTTTGGCTTGCTGATTTTTTGTTGCCAGTTTGTTGCCACTTCATTATAACTGCGTTGAGATTCCTTCGCAATCATTATTTTGAAAATATGCTTCAAGCCATGCCTTTTTCGCATCTAATGCATTTACTACTGCACTCTCCCTTGTCTCTCCGCAAGTGATACAACCAGGCAGATCTGGATAAGAAACCACAAATCCGCCTTCATCCTTGTCTTCTACAATTTCCATGCGATAGGACAATTCCATATAATCATTCGGTATCTTCATGATTCTTCGCCTCGTTTTCCACATGTTGCATCAATTTACAGAAAGTAACTATACAACCTACTAATCTCTTGATTCAAGAACATATTGTTCAGGATTGTTGCATTATTTATATATATCTTCCGAAATAACATTGTATGCTAAGCGTTTTGCTTTACCCCTCATTGAAATATTTGAAACGATTAGCTCAACCCCCATAATTTCAACAATAATTTTTGAGAACATCATAATCTTCAGACATGATAGCATCATATATATAATCAATAACATTAACGTAATAATTGTTATATCCCTACAAAGCAAGAAATCTCTATTTGCAATTAGTATTTTATTTTCATTTTTGCAATCCCTATACAATCTATACCACTGGGCATTTTCATATTTTTCTCTTTCTTTTCTATCAGTCGGCATATTAGCATATATTTGATTATATTTTTGCATAACATCAGCTTGTGTAAAACGATCATCTCTTACACTTTGTTTCATTTTCGTAAAAATTGTGTATCCTGGCAATTTTCCGATATGAAAGTATGCAATCTTTTGTTTGATATTACCTGGAATCATCGAATCCAACAAAAAAACATAAATATATATTATTGATGATATTAAGGCAGATTCTATGACAATAGACCAGATGTCTAAATTGCTATTAACATCCTCTGAAAAAATCTTACTAAACATACCTGAAAAATACAAAACCAATAATATATTCCCTATAACATAGTTTTTTAATTCACTATTTCTATAATCCTTTATATCAGTCATTTCCATTTAGCCTCATGCATTTTTAGGTTTAAATGAACCCAAATAATGTCCATAGCTACTATCAGATTTTGATTTATCTTCTAAAAAATCTGTGTCATATCTATATGATTCTTTTTCAATATATATATCCACATAATCTCCCGAACAATCAAATACTATATCCCCTGCTGAATTTTGCGTAATCGTATTGTATCCAGAATAATAATTCAAATATTGAGATGGAGCTTCGCCAATTATTATAATATGTGGATTTAGTTTCTTCAAAACATCTTCCGAAACTTTTCCGGAATCTCTCCCATGATGCGGGGCAAATAAAATATCAATTTCTGGCCATTCTATTTTTTCTTTAATTTTTTCTAAAAAGTCATGTTCCATATCCCCCATCCACATCATTTTAACATTATTTTCAACTGAATATGTAAAAATCGGTGAAATATTATTATATTCTTTTCCCTCTTTTACTTTCTCTAATGCTTCTTGATAATCCTCATCAGAAGTAATTGGCCATAAATAATTTATTCCTGCACAGCCACGCTCCTCGCTCGATACATTCATCCATTTTCTTCTACATCCTTTTGAAACATAATATGCCTTATCTGAATCCCTTAATTCACAATATTTTTTAAAACTATCCGTTTCATCTTCCTTTATTGCTTCATTTTCCACACAATAAAAATTTACTATTCCGACTTCTTCCACAAAATCCTCAATTCCTTTAATATGATCTTCGTCTGGATGTGTAGATATGAAACGAGTAATTCCTTTTTTATCTGCTATCTCTTTCATTTCTTCAAAATTTGTTTCTTTATTCTCATCATCTGAATAACAACAATCAATAGTTGTAAAATTATCAGAGTTATGATCAATATAGAACATATCACCATCACCAACAGAAAAAGACTTAACTATACTCATTTATAATACCTCCCATTCTTTCATTATCTCGGGTCCATAAACCTGTCCCCATTCAAATGTATCATATGCTCCGGCATTTCAGCAATCCAAACCTCCGTCTCCCAGGCAAGTTCCTCTGCAAACTTTTTATATGTCTTAAAGTCCAGAAACGCTGTTACAAATATCTTTCCAGCCGTAACATCTTTGGTCATTTCTTCAATTTCCAATATGCGTTTCTGATCCATCGGACCGACCAATGTTACCGATTCCACAAAATAAATCCAGTCCTTATCTTCCCGGTACAGCACAACATCCGGCATCTTATCATGTAGTGTAATTTCAAAGCCTAACTCTTTCAGTTTTTCTACATTCTTTACCAGATCTTTTGCTATTGTATCTCCAACATATAGGCATTCAGAATTTGGAGCGAATCTCGGTGCAAATTCCTCAATAATGGCTTTTTGCAGTTCATTATGCTTACCTGTAGAGAATTTAAAACTTTCACCATTTATATTTACCGGCATCATTGTCATCTTCTTTTTAGAAGCATACAGATCAATTAACTTCTCATGGTAGCAAAGAAATCGCTTTATAGATTCCTTCCACTTTGGAGTTCCCATAGTTCTTAGTATTTGTACTGTTTCTTCCGTCAATCTGTACCGATAATTTGGGCTGTTGGTTGCTTTCCCATTATCCTCTATCAAAGCAGCGGTCCGGAATCTATGCAGAGCTTGCTTTCTAAACGTTTCTCTGCTGTTTTCCGCATAACTCATGTCATAAAATGTATTGACAAACTGAATAATATCATGAATACGAATCCATTCATTTGTTGCTTCACTCCATGACATATCTGGTTTTACTCCCGCCATTGCCAGTATCACGTAGCAGCATATATCCGCTTGCTGTGCCTTAGGCATACCTATTGTTTGCAGAAATTCCCTTGTTTCTTCTATCTTCTTATCCACAGTACCCCTCCAATATCAAATTGCAATTTGCCTCTGAATAGTCCCTACTTTTAAGCACTTTTCTTCCCATTTCCTGAATATCTTCTAAATCCGGCACAGGCATTGCATTGATCTCTGTTGAATTAACCTGCGTAGATCCGTTCAAAATACGATAATATTCATCGTAAAGCGTTGAATTAAACAATACATACAGCCCATACACCAAACATTCCGACATCTCTGTTAATACACCATCCACAAAATTAATTTTGTTCTGCGTACTTATCTTTTTATATTGCGGAAATCTTTTTGCCAGATATACTCCACACTGTAATCTTCGAGGTTCTTCCTTTGCTGTAAATCGTTTCACAAACAGATAATTCTTGTTATCCTGCATCAATCCCTTTTGTTCTGTCACCACATATTCATGTTCTTTCTGTATTGGGAACTCTACCTTTCCCTGTTTTATATGCTGCGAATAAAATAAAGGAATCGCTCCTTCTTCTTCCTCGTCCCGCAAAATTTCACGATTACGAAAATCCACCGTTAGCCCTGTTTTCATTTTTACTCCAATTGCAGGCAGCGTTTTATCAAATTTATGAAGTTTTCTCAAAACCTCTACTTCGTCTTCATCTGTCACAAGATAAACATAATAATCCTCACCAGCTACAACCAAATCATACGGAACTGTCAATGAAGTAATTTCGCCAAAGTCACTATTCGATTGCGAAGATGTAATGGTAACGGTTTCTGGCGTTCTAACCGTTTTTCTCACCTTAATAATAATCGTTTCCTGCAATACACTCTCTTTGTCAAATACCTTACTACGGCTGACAAAAAGATGAATATGTTCCAGTTTACCTACTGTCAGGAAATACTCTCTGAAGCGTTTAAAATATGCTCCGGATGTCCATGATCGAGGAATAATATATACCATTTCCCCATCCTCACATAAATTAAACAGTCCCATAGAAGCAAAAATAAAATACAAATTCGGTGCCCCGTAGCATACCTCTGGCATCGCTGTTGCTTCTGGAGCATCTTTAGGGATTTTCATATATGGCGGATTGCCAATTACAAAATCATATTTCCTAGGGTTATCATTTCCACCTATCATATGATTAAAATCAAGATACTGACTAAGGATATAATTGTCTTCGATTATATTAATGACTATCTTTTTTCCAGATTTTTCCTTGCAGTATTCCAAATTTCGCTTTAATAATGGTAATACGTTATTATCATTCTCATAACAGGTAATCTCAATTTTCTGAATGGAATCTATCGTTTCCAATCTTTCAATGAAGGCACATGATAATATGCCCGAACCTGCTCCTGCATCGAGTACGCTTACCTTACTCTTCTTTTCATCAATATTATATAAACCAGCCATAAAACGGGCAGTCTCCATACTTGTAAAAAACTGTCCATATTTTTTACGCTCTTTTTTTGGCATACTTTCTATATATTCGTTTGTAAGCTCTATAATTTTTTCTAGCATATTCCACCTACCTACAAGCCTTTTATTTCTTGCTATTATACTATAACTCGGCCCTGTTTTCAATGTTCTTTTACAAACGTATGTTCTTTTCTGTTTCGCATATTTTATAAAAGGGCAGCCCGAAAACTGCCCTCAATCCTACTATCTATAAACAATTTCTTTCATCACCACTTCTTCCGCACAAGCCCAGATATTATTCATTCTCCCAACCCATGCCATCTGATCCTGCATCTTCAATTCTTCTGTCACTCCCTGCTGTTCTTTCATCTGCTCCACCAGCCTGTCCATCATCTGATGACACTCCTCGTCGATCTGGTGCAAATGCTCATTCAATTTCCCGGCAAGTACCAGCTCCAGATACAGCCCTTTCCGATGCTCTTTTAAATACGTCTTTCACAACATTCCATACTTTCCAATCGGATATTCTGTCTCCTTCGGGAGATACAGGTCTGGATAATACAGACCGTCCTCTCCCAAAGTATAGCTGATTCCATTTTCTCCCATAATGTGTTTCTCCATGATTTTATCCTCCTATCTCGCCCCTCGATCCTTACTCTGGCTTCGGGTGCGTTGCGTGTTTTTCTGTTCCTGCTCTATTTTCTTTCTGTTTGCTACCAACTTTGCCCTGACACCATGTGGTTGCAGCTCTGGCTCTTTTCCGGTTTCTTGTTTCCATTGTGCGATTGCCTTCTGATACTGACTATACTCAAACTTTGCAGTTTTAAAGTCTTTCAGAAATTCCTGTACACTTCTGTAGCCGACTTTCTGTACAATCTTTGGAAGATAATCTTTCATATTCCGGATCTGGCTTGTCAGATCGTCGATTTCTTCCTGCAATTCTTTTTTCTTTCTTCCTTTAAACCAGCCTTTAATCTCAGACAGTTCTTTTTTCTTGGCAGAACGTTGTTTCTCTTTCTTATAAATTGCATTGTTCTGCTGTTCCAGTTCATTGTAAATCTTATAGAATCTCGGATATTTTGATGCCATTCTTGTCATTTCCGGCTGTTTCGGTTCTGGCAATCTTTCCACTGGCTCTTTAATTTCTGCTTCTGTTCGCTCTGTTTCTGGAATTACAGTCTCCATATCAGAAGCATCTGTTTTCTGTAATTGTTCTTTCTGTTCCAAAGATTCCTTATACTTTTTAACGAGTACCGTTTCTATCATCAGTTCCAGTGCCTCAATCGCCATCGTAACAACTTTTGCAAATAAGTTTGCTTTTCTTCCCTTTCGGGAAATTGCACTCTTGATTGGTTCTGAAATTCTTTTTTGTTTCACTTCCATAATCTGCGGTTCCGGAATACCGCTGATCAATGCCATATCAACCGCCCGATTCCATTCCTGGCGTTTTCGATTATCCGCTTCAATTTCCGGTGCCTTGGGATTACGTTTCCCGATTTTCTTTGTTGCAAGATAAACACTGCCACGTTGAAATACTTGTAGCTTCTGATTTTCATCTTTCACATAAAGGTTGATCAGATCAGTATAGGAACGCTTCACTTCATCCAGAAAAGAATTGCTTTTAAACCGTTCATCTTTAACTGTAAACAACTTCTTCTCATAAATCTCGCCCTTCTTTACGATGTGGCAGCCTTCCCGGATTTCTCCGTCTTCTCCTAATATTTCTTTCTTGGTACGGACATGTTTCCCGTTTTCATCATAAAACATATTCCGGCTGGCAGTCTTAATGATCGGTTCATCCAACTGTTTTCGTTCTGCAAAGATCAAATGAATATGATAATTCGTTTTCCTTTTATTGTGATGCAATGCTGCAATACATTCCGTTCCATAGTTCTGTTTGAAATGCTCTGTAAATAACCTCAGCAACCTATCTGGTGAATATTCCACAAAACTCTCCGGTAAAGCAATAATCAGTTCTCGTGCTTCAATACATTTCCCTTCCGTTCCGCTTTTTGCAAATTCTTCCTGATTACACTTTGCAAGTTCTCTCCAAAATTTCCGTTCTGTAGTTTCATAAACCGCATAAAGATTTTCCTGTTTTGCATGGCTGGATATATAAGTGATCCGACCTTTTACATTGCTTAGTTTCGTTAATTGGATAAATGAATTTCTTGCAATAGGCACTCCCTCCTTTTTCTTCAGCAAAGTAAATTCTGCTATATTTTTGTGAGTGGATGCTCAGGCATCCGTTTACGAACTAACTGCTGTTTCCAGCACAAGCAGCTCACGGCAGGGCGAAATACACAGAGCATAAACGAAGTTTGTGCGATGGGTGTATTTCGCTCTCAAACGCCGAGGGCTTTGTGAGATACTTCATACCTCTGCTATAGTTTGGTTTTAGCTTTTTACTTTGGGCGTATCCGCCCTCTTTTTCTGCCCGTGTCCGGGCTTATTCTTTATCACTAACAACCAATCAGCCTTTTCTCTTTCTGTCTGCTTTATTCCGGTATCCTTGCCCGTACATACTCCAAATCTCCGCAATACGGTGTTCCAACCAAATACCATTCTCTCGCCAGATTCATTTCCATTCGTGTCTTTACCCACTGATCATCAACTAGAACTTCCAGACATTCTCCGCAGTGAAATCCTGAATCAATCCATAAGTCTGATGATAATAATCCATATCTTTTGTTATAACTGCTGTAACCTAATCTTCCTTCTCTCATGGTGTCATTCTCCCTTCATTTATCATTTCCGCAGGGACGCCCTGAATCAGAATCCCCTTTTGAAAATCTCCTTACTTCGCCAGCCAACTCCCGACTGCACATTACCTGCTTTCTCCTTGTCTGCTATCTACAGGTGCGTGTCACGCTCCTGTTATAAAGTAATCAAGCTGAATTGTTACCAGCGAAAGCTCTCCGGTACTCCGCATTTATCCAAATATTCCTGCCTTGCTTTTTCCCGTTCTTCCTCTGTTGGTGCTGTTTTAAAGGTTGTATAAAGTTCTCGTTTTACCATGCTGTCCAGCTTTTCCATCAATGCTTTTTCAATTTTCGGTAAATAATCTTCATTTCCGGCAAGATGGTATTGGAACAATGCCAGTAATAAATCTTTTGGTATCTGTACCTGTGATTTTCTTTCCATGTTTCTCCTTTCCGTGACGGTCGTGACGATAGTGACGATATTTTCACTATCGACACGCTATATAAAATACCGTCACAACCGTCACATATCGTCACGCTTGTTTTCCAACAAAGGCTAATCTGATCTTTCTTCCATCATGTCCCCGCTCCGCTTTATACTGGATTCCATATTCCAGAATCAATCGTTCCAGGCTGACATTTAATTTTCGTGATAATGCGTTCGGCTGCATTTCCACCTGCAATACTTCCACAAGCTCTGTTGCTGTTCCTACCCACTCTGGCATAGTTTCTGTTACAAGTTCTTTGATTTTTTCCAACACTTGATCTTCTGGTTCTTTCCAAAGTTCTGTTTCTGTCTTGGTAAGTTCCCAGACACATCTCTCCCGATTAAAATTCAACCACAGTTTCTGATCCTGCTGGTCACGCCCTGCCACTTCCAGAACTGCCTTATTATCTGTCCGTTTTTCTTTCTGCATGACGAATGCTCCATCCGCAGCTCCAAGCAGACCATTCGTGCCAGAAATCATATCAAAACTATCTGAAGATTCCATTTTCCTTGTATGATGCACAACCAGAAAACAGATACCATATTTATCACTGAATGCTTTCAGCTTCGTTACAATCTCATAATCACTGGCATAACTGAATTTATCTCCACCAACCTCACGCACTTTCTGAAGAGTATCAATGATAATCAATCTTGCGTCTTTATGCTCTGTTACAAACGTTACAAGCTGTTTTTCCAGTCCGTCATTGAGCGATTTAGATTTTGTAGCGAAATAGAGATTCTCACTGCCTTCCATTCCAAACATCTGTGATAACCGCTTTTGCAACCTTGCATAATCATCTTCCAATGCCAGATACAGAACCGTTCCCTGTCTGACTGAAAAGCCCCACAATGGAAGTCCCTCACTGATGTGATACCCGATCTGTGCCATAAAGAATGATTTTCCAATTTTCGGCGAACCAACAAACAGGTAAGTTCCGTTATACAGAAGTCCATCTATAATCGGCAGTTTTGGTGGATATGCGGTGTCGTATAATTCCATCATAGAAACTGTTTCCAGATCATCTGGATTCTTTTTATTTACTGATTTTGCTGTATTTTCCGCATTATTTGTGGCTTGCAGATTGCCCTTACCGGGCAAATCTGCTATACTTTGGTTGGTTAATTTATTACTTGATGGCTGTTCCACATCTGCGCTAACAGATGCAATCGGAGCAGTCATTTTTTCTTTTGCTGTCATTCATTTTCCCCTTTCAATCCATACAATGTCTCTGTGACCAATCTCAAGGTACTCAGCAACTCTTCGTTTTCCTCACTGCATTTTTCCAGATGTTTCAATTCTTCATAAATCTCTGCCATCTGATTTCGCAATGCTTTATACACTCTTGGATTTCCCTGTACCACAATTTCCCGATCAGTTAATCGTTTTGTGATATAGTCCTGCTTGCTAAGTCCTGACAATCGGACACATGCATCAATTTGCTCTGCTTCTTCCGGTGATACCCGGAATGCTACGATTTTGTTTCTCCATCTTCCTTTACTGTCCAGATTCTTCTCCATTTGATTTTTCCATCCTTTCAATATCCAACTGTTCTGCCATCTGTGCCTGCTCACTTGGAAACAAATGTGCATATCGGTAAGTGATATCAATGCTCTCATGTCCCATTCGGTCTGCGATTGCCAATACCGTAAATCCCATATTGATCAATAACGATACATGGGAATGTCGCAAATCATGCACACGAATTCGCTTTACCCCAGACACTTTTGATCCTCTGTTCATTTCATGATGCAGATAAGATTTGGAAATTGTGAAAATTCTTTCGTCTTCCTTCAGACCGTAAAGCATTCCCATATAATCCTGCATCTCATCACATATAAATTGTGGCATCTTGATAAATCTGTTACTTTTAAATGTCTTTGGTGGGGTAATCACATCTTCCCGGTTTAATCTTTGATATGATTTGTTAATTCGCAGTGTATGCGTTGTAAAGTCAAAATCCGCTGGTGTCAGGGCAAGCAACTCTCCTTCACGGATACCACACCAATAAAGCATTTCAAAAGCGTAGTAAGAAACTGGTTTATCCATCATCACATCTGCAAATTTCAAATACTCTTCTTTCGTCCAAAACAACATTTCCTTATATTCCTCTATTGCTATATTTCCAGCTTTCTGTGCCGGATTAGAAGGCAAATGATAAAAATCAACTGCATGATTGAAAATAGCACTTAACTGGCTGTGGATTTTCCGCAGATATGAAGCAGAATACCCTTTTCCATTCGCTCTCTTAAATGCAAGTAAATGATTCTGCCATGCAATCACATCTTTTGGTTCAATTTCTGCAATCTTTCTCTCCCCAAAGTATGGAAGAATTTTTGTTCTGGCAATATTATTCTTAGTTCCCCATGTGTTATCCCGGATTCGTTCCTTTTTATCTTCTACATAGATTTCATAAAAACTTGCGAAAGTCATATCCAGTTTTGCATCATGCTTTAACATTTGTTCGTGTTCCCACATCTGCGCTTCTCGCTTCGTAGTAAATCCTCGTTTTGAAGTCTGTTTCGTTTTCCCTGTCCAGTCAGTATACCGATAAACTACTCGCCACTTCCCAGTGACATTATCTTTGTAAATACTCATACAAATTCTCCTCTCTTTCTCTTACATTTCGCTGTAACATACTTTTTTGCGAAAATAATTGGTGTTTACTCTGCCAGCTACAGTAAGATAACCTAGCTTCTGTAATTCATCATTTAACTGTTTGACAATCTTATAAGCATAAGACTTGGAAACACCCAGTTCTGTTGCAACTTCTTCTACTGTCATAAAGGTTCTGTTCGTCACATCACATCTCTCCTTTCTATCTTAACGTAATTTGTTTAGGTTGTTACACTTGCATGATACTAAACATTTTAATTTAAGTCAAGTAGTTTGACGAGAATATTAAATTTTTTTGTTTAAGTTCTTCTTGCTATCCAAAATTGCTCATGCTATACTGAACCTAAACAGAATTGTTTTATTTTCTATCACAGTTAATTATGACAACACGAATGACTACTATAAGGAGGCAAACAAGAATGGCAATCGGACAACGTATCAAATTTTTTCGCAACCGCAAAGGCATGACACAAAAGCAACTCGGAGAGCAACTGGGATTCAAAGGGAAAACCTCAGATGTCCGCATGGCTCAGTATGAATCTGAAGCCAGAGTTCCTAAGATTGATCTTGTAAAACAAATGTCTCAGATCTTTGATGTCAACACACATGCTTTAACCGTGCCCGATATTGATACCCATATAGGTCTGATGCATACACTATTTGCACTGGAAGATATGTATGGTCTGAAGGTAAAAAATGTAGATGGACAACCTCATCTCTGCCTTGACTCTTCCATATCTGCTCCCGGCTCATCTGTCGATGAAATGTTTCGTGCATGGATGGAACAAGCTGACAAACTGGAAAACGGTGAAATCAGCAAGGAAGAATATGATGAATGGAGATATAAGTACCCGGAACTGGATACTTACCAGAAACGTGCCAAGGTACCCTCTCAGGAATTGAGTGATTACCTCGTAAAAGAATTGACTAAAAAAGAAAATTAAGAAAAAAAGAAAACCTTACCGATATTCAGTTTTTTACTTCTGAAAATCAGTAAGGTTTCTTTATATACGTTATGAAATAAAATTTTTATCTCTTGAATAATCACAAAATGTTGCCATTTTGTTGTCAATCACTAAACAAATTTGCTTGAAACCCGCATAAATACTGGCATCTTGTGATTGTGTGGATTATTCAAACTCGCAAATAAAATCTCACCACTATACTTTTTAGTATTAGTATTATGGTTCTATTTGGTTTTATATGTGTTCAACTGTCCTAAATCCATAGGCTGTACTGAATGGTGTTATCAATTTGTTATCACTATTGTGTTATCAACTATTACGTTATACAAAATCTCTTTCTAAATTACTAGCTAAAAATAACACTAAATGGTAGATTTTTCTGTTCTTGGTACAAATTCTATACCCAATTTTTCTTTCAAATAATACTTAAGAACAAAAACTTCTATTTTCCGTCCACTTCTCATCGAATCTAAATAATATCTTGTATAATCACCTTCATGCTCCGGTTGAATAATTTTTAGTGTTCTTCTCTGGTTTGCAATATCAATCACTTCATCATTATTTTTCAAATCCTTCAAATTAATATCCCAACAAATTATACTATGTAAATTTTCAAATGAATGATTGAAATCTTTTGTTAAATAGTTTTTGAATTCAACATAATATAATTTAGAACTTTTAATAGGTATATCATCTTTAGCTTTAACAATTACATCTATTCCTGAATGTGTATCATAATCTATTATGGTAAATGGAAACAAGCCGCTATCATAACTACTCAATTGCATAAATATGGTGAAAACGCCACTTTCTCTTTGAGGTTCAATCAGATGGATACCATTGAAATCTGCTACTTTAGCCCGATTTACTTTATCAATTCTCCACTCAAAATCTTTTCTTTCCTTCTCTGCTGTATTATATGCTGTCACTTCACTTTCAAGCCACTCTATATCCATCCAATCTGCACTTTGAGTTATATTAATATACATTTCTTTAACAACATCCATCAAATCTTGTAATACTTCTGAAGGTGTATTTTCGATTGAACCTCTATTAGCTGTTAATCTTAAATCTTGACAATTAATGAATGCATGAAATTTAGTATATTCTGACCCCTTTGTTGTTATCCACTCATTCTTTCGCTGAATTGGCATAAAATCTTTACACAGCCATAACCCATATCGTTCTTGTATGGTATACGCTCCTGCTGGTGCATTATAACCACTTCTCCTTATCATAGGATTATAGCCATATTTGACCTTTGTTCCCTCTATCACAAAAATTGCGTGATATTCTATCTCCGGCATATTTTTTAAGCTACCCGTCTTTATAAATTTTTTACAATACCATTTTGGTGCTTCAACTATATACTTATCAAATAAGTCTGATACTTTTTTACTTTCTTTTGGAAAAACATGCCCATATTCCAACTCTTCAAAATCTCGTCTGTCAATTCCTTTAAATTTAAGTTTAACATTAGAATTTTTTTCTATGCCAAATTCTCTTTCGATTGATCCAAATTTTGTAAACCATAAAATATAGTCTTTCAATTGATCATGTGTAAATTTATCTCTTCGATTATTATTATATCCCCAAATACAAATGCTTGTACCAGAAGGAGCTGTTTCGTCATCATCAATCGTTACTTTTACTTTAGGTATTCTCCTTTCAAAAAGTTCTCGACTAGGTTCATTCATAACCGCATGATACTTTTTCTCATCTTTAACGGTAATAACTTCAATTTTTCGACTATTAAAAAATACTTTTGTTCCATGTCCTTTTTCGCCGATACTATTTTCATCACCTCTCCGAAGAGAATTCCCTAAATCAAAAAATGACGCAAGACCTTTTTCGTCCATTCCGGTTCCATTATCTTCTATTTCAATCTTTAATACTTTTTCTCCATATTCCTGTATTACACTAAATTCCAAAACAATATTATCCGCTTCGGCATCAAAAGCATTACTTATCGCTTCCCTTACCAGATCAAGTGGATTTGAAAAATCCAATGCAATTTCTATAAATTCTTGTGCACTATCAACTTTGGGTTCAATCGTTATCTCTTTTGTCTCCATTCCATTTTCTCCACTTCAAATATTGTTTGTATTTTTGCACCACATATTAATGCAAAATCACAGATAATTACCCAGTATCATATCTGCTATTTCATTAGCAATTTCTTCTACCGTTTCTTGACTGGTATTTCTTGCCACTTTATCTGCCAAAGAAGGACTATAATCAATAACTTCTTGCTTTGTAATATCATGCCAAATAGGAAGTAATGTTTGTTGTCCTGAAATCGCTTTTGTCATCAATCCATCTAATTCATAGTTTGTCCAGCCTTTTTTAATAAATGATCTTGAAATAACAACAATACCAAATCTACTTTTTGCTAGTCCTTGATCTATCTTTCTTCTTAAACTATCACCAATTTTTAATTCAAATTCATCATACCATACATTAAGCCCTTTTTCTTTTAATGCATTTGCCAATGGACGAACTACTGCCTCTTTGTCTTCTGATGCATGCGAAATGAATACGTCATAATCCTTATTTGCCTCTGGTGCTTCTACATATAAATTAGGCTCATTTGCAAGAGGTATCCGTGTCCTTGCAGCCGGTAAAACACCTGGCAATACCTGAACACTATGCTTTACTGTACCAGAATATCCGCCTAAGTCAATTGTAATATACCAATGGCCGGAATTGGGAACTATTATTCTATATGGACTTTTTTTCACATATCCACCATAATATCTATGGCGTCTTCCATTTTTATAATTACTGTAATTTGAAGAATCTAATAATCTAACATTCGCAGCCGCAGACAAACAGACTTCAACTACTTGTCCTTTACTTAAATGACCTAAATCATAATACGAAAATTTCATAATAACTCCCTATCCAATCGCATTTTTAACAGCTTGATAATCCCAATAATACTGACCATTTTCATAATAACACATAGCTACATGGGTTCCAACATTTTTAATGACATCTGGACATTTCGACTTGTTCACTGTCGCCGCATTATATAGCACAATGATTTCCAATCCATCTCTGATTGCTTTTTCACACTCATATTCAACATAGCTTCGATAATCTAAACTGTGACCACGAGAGCAAGTATATGCATAACTTTTATAGCTTCCACAATACTGACAGCTTCCACTTCGTACCGATTTCGTATTATTGCCAACAATCAAGATAAATGTTCTTGATGCATCCATTCTTTTACTTAGTGAAGCTTTAATACTACAATTCAAACTATTATCACGCGCTTGCATCAAATCATGAGCGTCTGTAAAAGATAAACTCCAATATTTACTACTATTCCACTTATGTAATTGTTCTACTGCATCATAATCCCCTGACCAATCGGCTGCAATATATGTTCTTGTTCTGTAATACATATGTGTTCTCCTTCCTTATAAGTCTGTAATCGCAATACTTTCTTTTCCATTATCTCTGACAATAATATGCAAATCATAATTTATCAGTTCTCTATTCATTTTTACTAAGCCAATAATATAATTCAAAATATCTTTTTCACTTTTTTTCGTCCGAGACAAACCCGCACCTATTAATGGCATTACTACTGGAAACTGTTGTGAACGTTCATTACAAAATTCTAAAAGTCTCATCATTGCCAAAACATATTCTTCTTCTGATGTAGACGCTTTTAAATTCTTATCAAACTTACTTAGCCCTAAAAAGAAGTATGTACATTGTTCGGAGATTTTAATTTCGGCAACAGTACCTGCTGAAAATCTCCTTAAATTTCCTTTCCTTTTATCATTAATCGAAAGCTTATCATATGACACTTCTTGAAGATTCAAATTATTTTTTATGGCATCTTCAAGCGTATTTGGATCAAACTCATTTTCACGGTACAGCCTATTCATTGCTATGCCATGCAGTGTACTTGCTGATACCAAATCATTATCTACAAGTGTATCAAAACATCTATTTACTGGTATAACTATATTTCGCCTTTTTTGTGGCTCTAACACTTCGGCTTCCGAAAAAACGTCTCCATATTGAACATAAATATGATGTCCATTATTTAACTCAGCAACTTCAATCCGCCGCCTTCTATATGTATATACTGCACATAACAAAAAAGAAATCACCCATATCCCGGCTAAAATCCCAATACTAATTCCAATTCGACACTGTATAGATAAAGAAGAATCTAACAAATCACTTAATGAAGCAAATGTTCCTATTAATCCAAGGAAAGCAAAAATCCCCGTTGTCCAACGTGTAGCAAGTTTTACTATATATTTTCTATTCAATATAATACGACGCATGTTTTCCTACTTTCTTTTACACTGCTAGGTCCAAGGGCAAATCCGAAATATCTTTCAATCTTTTTCCACTTACAAGTGTATCTAATAATTCAATTGCATCTTCCGAGCCAACCTCTTTTACTGCTCTGAGCAGCTCGTATAGTGCAAAATGATATACACAATCAATATCACCCGTTCCAAGAGCCAAAGACGCTAAACGATTTGGCATCGGTTCAGCAGTAACAACTACTATATGTGGCAGATGTCCTTTTCTATTACGAATCAGATTTAATGCCTCTGTACGACTGTTTTGTGCTCTATCACTTCTCATAGTATATTTAGCTGATACACTGGCATGCAGCAAAGGTTTTC
>OLPP01000642.1_pt1 | contig 21969 bp, 17 predicted proteins | sample 1643151 | NCBI WGS metagenome assembly OLPP01 (sample SAMEA3136679, study PRJEB25190) | human gut metagenome | biome: human gut; feature: human-associated habitat; material: faeces | place: Austria | collected 2013 | reverse complement strand
TAATATCTTATAAAACTCAACATATACTTATATAATTTTATAATCTATATTTAACTGTTAATACCCTCCGCCCTGTTCCTTTTCAGGAAATCAGCCATCACGTCTTCTTCCATACACTCCCGGATTGTCCGTTCCACTGCGTCTTCCAACGGTTGCTCCTGTGAATACCTTCTTACCTTATCCACAAAAATCATATAATCCCGCATCGGTCTGCATTTTTCGAAAAGTTCCCGGCTGTTTCCCATATTGATATTTTTCACTTTTACGATCACTTCCAGATTCGGAATCTCCTGCTTTTTAACAAAGGCATCCGAAAGTCTCAGTTCCCCTTCCTCATCCATCTTCTGTTTTCCATTATAAAACACTACAAACGTAGGTGATGGAAGCGGAAGCATCTTCGTACCATAAATATTCTTATCCTTCACCAATACCGAATACGTGTCACTTGCATAAAACAGACAGCGTAACGGCATATTTGCATTTTTTGTAGACTGCTGCTCAAACAAAAACAGTTCATCATGCAGCACATAAGCTACATCATTTTTCATTGACAAATAGATCGCGTTCTCCAGCGTCACCACCTGTAGCTCACTGGCATCTTTATAATCCGAACCATTCATCGCATTATAAAGCTCTAATAATTTCTCCTTGTCATTAAAGATCATCCGAAATAAGCGATCTTTGTAATCCTTCGCTGCTTTTACATTACTCATATAAAATCCTCCTGTCTTTCGAGAGAAGGATCCTCTGCTTCGCTTCCTCAGAACCCTCCTCTGACCCTCTCTTATTTAATTTGCATTGGAAATTTCTAAGTCCGCGAACGCGGTTTGAATCAAATAGATACGGCTGAGTGCCGTAAAGAAAATATAAAATGCTTGTAATTATCATACCCTAAAAGTTATGTTTCGTCAAATACAATTTGTTTTACAGTCTGATATTTTCAATATTATCAATATTCGTAGACATACATTTATGCACCCATGTCTGGTCCCTACATTTTCTTTTGACAATTATCCAGGAGATGCCACTTCTTTTTGAGCCTTCTTCAGAGCAGAAAGCTTCATCATATTCACAATAGGTAATTGTATGAATTTTGTCTATAATACTTTTCTCACATCTTCGCCGACCATTGAATTCCTGATTCTCAGATCGTTGCCTGCTGCTCACCACGAAGAGGTGTGTGATTATCAGAGCAGCGCAGGGAGCTACCGCTCCCAGCATATCATATTCCGGATAACGCTTATCTCCCATAGAAACAATTATTTGTATTTCCGGGTGCTGCATTACCTTTAGTAACCAACCTCACTTCCATCGCTTCCATTCGCCTTGAATAGCCTTCACTTCCGGCCTTCTCTCCGTTTTTTGCCCAGCCAAGCCAGCCATAATCCTGGCAGTGCACACGATAATATATATCATATTTTTCTGCTGCTTCCCCTGTCAGTCGGATCTGGATCGCCTCCAGTCGTCTTGTTCCGTCCGGCTTCCCGTTTATCTCACCATTTTCTGACCAGGCTTCCCATCCATCATTTTCAGTATATGTTCTATACTGCACGGTTCCATCAATGCCGGAAGACAACCTTACCCTGATACCTTCCAGCTTCTTTGATTCTCCTACTGTACCACTTTGTCTTCCATCTGTAACATAGTTTTTCCAGCCTTGTTTTTCTACATATGTTCTATAATAGATGAGTTTGGAGTTTAGATTTACTGCAAATGATGTTTTTTCACCACCAGACAATGACTGTCCTTTGGCAACTAAACGTATCTCAATTGCTTCCATTCGTCTTGAATAGCCTTCACTTCCGGCCTTTTCTCCGTTTTTTGCCCAGCCAAGCCATCCATCATCCTGACAGTGCACACGATAATATATATCATATTTTTCGGCTGCTTTCCCTGTCAGTCGGATCTGGATCGCCTCCAGCCGTCTTGTTCCGTCCGACTTTCCGTTTATCTCGCCATCTTCTGACCAGGTTTCCCATCCATCATTTTCAGTATATGTTCTATACTGCACGGTTCCATCAATTCCGGAAGACAACCTTACGCTGATACCTTCCAGTTTCTTTGATTCTCCTACTGTACCACTTTGTCTTCCATCTGTAACACAGTTTGTCCAGCCTTGTTTTTCTACATATGTTCTATAATAGATGAGTTTGGAGTTTAGATTTACTGCAAATGATGTTTTTTCACCACCAGACAATGACTGTCCTTTGGCAACTAAACGTATCTCAATTGCTTCCATTCGTCTTGAATAGCCTTCACTTCCGGCCTTTTCTCCGTTTTTTGCCCAGCCAAGCCATCCATCATCCTGACAGTGCACACGATAATATATATCATATTTTTCAGCTGCTTCCCCAGTCAGCCGGATCTGGATCGCCTCCAGCCGTCTTGTTCCGTCCGGCTCTCCGTTTATTTCACCATTTTCTGACCAGGCTTCCCAGCCATCATTTTCAGTATATGTTTTATACTGCACGGTTCCATCAATACCGGAAGACAATCTTATGCTGATACCTTCCAGTTTCTTTGATTCTCCTACTGTACCACTTGATCTTCCATCTGTAACATAGTTTGTCCAGCCTTGCCCTTCAACGTAAGTTTTATATGATACCAAATTGGTTGATGTATTGACCAGGAACGATTTGCCCCCGGTTTCTGGCGTTTTCTCTCCTTTTTTGACTAATCGGATCTCAATTCCTTCCATTCGTCTCGAATAGCCTTCACTTCCGGCTTTCTCCCCGCTTTTCGCCCAGTCTAACCAGCCATAATCCTGACAATGCGCTCGATAATACACATCATAGCTCTTGCTCAGTTCACCTGTAAGTTCAATCGCAATCGCCTCTATTTTAGTTGTCTCATCGTCACTGCCACTGATCTCACCATTGGATTTCCAATCCTGCCAGCCTGCATTTTGTGTATATGTTCTGTATTTAATATCCCCTTGAATCGATGAATTGCTAAGTTCAATCGCAATCGCTTCTATTCCTTTTGATTTTCCGACTGTTCCTGATAACTCCCCATCTTTCTTCCAGTCCTGCCAGCCTTCATCCTGCACTCTTGTTTTATACGAAACGCTTTCGTCATATTTGTTCAGTTTTTCAATAGGCTCGTCTTTTGTTTCTGAACAATATAAACAGGTATACCGTTTAATCCCCTCCTGGTCATATGTAGGTTCTTTGATGATCTTTCCCTCATCCCACTTATGCTCACATGCAGAATATACTGCGTGAAAGACGAATTCTGTTGCTCCTCCACTGACCTCTAATGTTATCTTTTTCCCTCCCGCCATCCATTCCATCTGCTGTATTGCGTACGCTGTTATGCCATTCTGAATACCGGAAATGCTTGGAGGATAAGACGCATTGTCTGCACTGATTGTAAATTCTGTTTCTTCCGAATCTAAATTTTTCTGAATCCTGTCTACATAATTTTGCGCCCATTCTTTCGCCGCTCCATTTCTGACAAAATAGTTATCTGCCAAACTTGTAGAACGCGTGCTGTAACCGTCAGCTGTATAAATATTATTATGACCTTTATGTGCTAATGCCATAAGCTCATCTGTTAATCCGAAATATAAATGAGTAGCATCAAAATTGTAAAAGTTGTCTTTTGTATCATCCCATGTACAGTCAACCTGATACCATTCCCCATCCAGTTTCATGGCATTCCAGGTATGTCCATCATAGGTATCTCTTGTCTCGGCATTCTCTATTCCGGCAGCTGTAAGAAGTTGAGAATATGCACTTTCATAGGCCTGACAGGTGCCAAGTTTTCGTGTCAGAGCACTTTCTGCTGAAGACCATTTCAATGAATTATCATAATCCAGCTGTTGAAGGAGCCAATCATGTAGCCACAATGCCTTTTCATAATCAGACCCATCCGTCTCTTTCTTTGCCTGATCTACCGCCGAAGAAACGATCGTTTTTATACTGGGATAATTTTCATCCGATACCTGAATGTATGTACTTACACGCAGGTAATACACACCCGCTGTAGTATCCATAACATAAAATCTAAAATTGTAAGTTCCAGAAGCAGTCATCCTAAATGTATAATCCTGGGAACTGCAAGCATCTGTATACTTTAACCATTCACCACGACTCGGATCTGCCACTGATTCATAAGCATATTCGTTTGGGTCTGAATAACTCGGGGCATCCATTCTGAATTTGTAAGCGCCACTGCCACCCGTTGCAGAGACATGAAATGTGGTATCCTGTCCTAAAACCGGTTCATTCCATTCAACCTTTAGTGTTACTGTTCCGGAAGTACTTGTGCTGTTATAACTGTAGGCTATCTCTTCCTGCGTTGAAACGTCAGAATCCGTGTTCTGTTCCAGCGCTTCCTCCGAATCAAGTGAATCCTCTGCTTCCAATGAGCTTTCCTCTGTTAATGCTTCCTCACTACTTACATTATCCAAAGGAACTCCAGCATTCTCCTCAACATTATTTTTTAATTCTACATCATCTGCTGAATCCGTCTCAGATTTTTCAAATGGTTCTTGATCAGCTTTTATATTTGATCCATCTTCTGCACTCGACATTTCATTTTCTGTTTGTCCATAACTTTTGATCGGAGTAACCCAAACAGACGATAAAATCATAATTATAATCATAAAAAATGATACTATTTTTCTTCTCATATCCCCTTGTATGATAATTTGGAAATTAATTATCACATATTTCCTTTCTTTTAATATTTTAGTTCATTACAATTCAGATACTATGGACTTTTGATTTCTTCCTGTAGCTTGACTAAAGTCAATTTCTATGTCGCTTCTCTTTATGACATTTCTATAATAGTTACCAAACGACAGTTTAAAACCGATTACCGACAAGTTATTTCTTTACTTGTGATTTTCGCCTTATATTGGGTTTTAATATCTTTTCAAATATAGCTTAGGGAATTCCTTATTTTGACAGTCTTTCGCGGACTTTCTTTATCTCTATGTAACATAATCCACCCAGCATACCACCGAGCGTGTTGTACACGATGTCGGAGACTTGGAATGTGCCAAGCCGCAGCAATAATTGCAACATCTCAATGCTTATCGAGAAGATGAACGCTATCTTCCCGCTTTGCCACAGTATTTTCTTCCAGCCGTTTCCTATCTTCTCTCCGAATGTCCACAGCACTACTGCTGAAAACGGCACCATCATGATCACGTTCTCGATGCACTCGGTGGTCAGCTTCTGTTCGCCATTTACTGTCTCCCATATGCCCCAATCGCCCATTACATCAGATAAAGGATTCATCCACAGGGTTCGGTTTAACAGAGTTCGAAACAGAATAAGTGAGCTCACAAAAAATAAGAAAAACAACTTCCGGAAAAACACACTTTCCTTAAAATTCTTATACCATGTCACTATGGCACTCTTCCAGCCTTTGCCAGCATGTATTGGCTCATACGCATACAGGTAGAAAAACATCGCCAGGAAGGAAAGAAGAAGCGAGAAGCCAAACGGCTCATAGAGAGCAGTCAGGATGTTTGTGAGGATTTTTCCGAGTAACTCAATCGTTTCTTTCATCGTCGTTTACAGATCACTGAACAGATCAGCCTTATACACGCCATTCGCCAGCATCTTCTTAAAGCTGTCCTTTACTGCTTCAACATCTTCATGGTAGGTCATACCATACCATGTATCGTTGGTTTTCAGAACCTTCACAGCCATCTTTCCCTGCTCCAACAATTCACCGATGAAGATAGGGATCAGATACTCCGCTTTCAGAGGATTACCCGGCACTTCCTCCTCGAAGAACTCTTTGAAACCTTCTTCCAGCACACCCAGGAAATCAGGAGTCAGACCCCACATATTCATGGAAACCAGAGAATTCACATCAACAGCCACACCGTCTACCTCTGCTCCAGTCGCAGTCTTTACGATGTTCTTAGTCTCTACAACTTCGGTCAGATTGTTCTGCTCGTCCCTCTTGCAGATACCACGGGTCACACCGCCGTTATCAGACAGCGTATTCTTCAGAACGAAACCAGCCATGCAGGACTTTCCGCCATTTGCCAGATACTCATGGACTGCTTTGAAGCCTTCTTTGCCATAGTAATCATCTGCATTGATCACAATGAACGGGGTATCAATCACATTTTTCGCTGCAAGCACTGCCTGACCAGTTCCCCAAGGTTTTGTACGACCTTCCGGAAGTTCTCCCGGAATATCATTGATATCCTGGAAAGCGTAGTCTACTGTTACGTTATGAGAAGAGCAAATGGAGGCAATGCGATCACCAATAACCTCTTTGAACTCTTTCCCGATATCCTTACGGATAATAAATACCACATGATTGAAGCCAGCCTCAATCGCATCATGGATCGAGTAATCCATGATGATATGATTAGAAGCATCCACCGGCTCCAACTGTTTTATTCCTGTTCCAAATCGACTTCCGATTCCGGCCGCCATGATAAGTAATGTTATTTTCATTCTTACATTTCCTCATATATCAAACATGTACTTTTATAAACTACCAGTTATGCATTTTCAGCCCATCAATCAATTTTCTCATTATTTTTATGACTAGCTCATTTCTTAAAATCAAAAGAACCACCAGATATCCTATTCCAGAAAGCACAACACTAACGAATAGTTCTACTGTGCTTTGAAGTTTCCACAAACTCACAATTTTGCAAATGCAAATAACAGCAACTGTACTAATACCTACCGTGATCAAATTTTTGTTAAATATCTTAATTTTACAAATTTGCAGACTCTCGTGTCTGCAAATCGCCAACATAATGCTTTCAGCAATCAATGTTGTAAATGCTGTTGCAATTTCTCTCCAATTTTCAATTAAAATAAAGTTCAATCCAACATTAACAATTGCGCTGATAATTGTCGCTATTAGAATTACATTTTCCTTTTGTGCTGGTAATAAAACACATTGATTGTATATCCATCCATACATACAAGATATTAGTCCTATACTTAATATCACTAGAGACGGAACAGCCTGTAAGTACTTTTCATTTGAAATAAACAAAATTATATTTTTTGACTGAAGAATCAGCCCCACAACGCTTGGAATCAACAAAAGAGCAATTACATCTGTGATATTCTGCACAACGCTTTTAAATTTCGCAATTTCTCTTGTTCCGTAAAGATTTGCCAGCCTTGGAACAGACACAACAAGAACTGCAGACAATACGCTCTTCATCATGCTATAAACTTTTGAAGATACAGCATAAATGCCTACCGTATAATCGTCAGCCATAAAACCTAGCATTGTTGTGTCAGAATACACATATACCATCACAGCAATATTAGAAGCAAATAGAATCATAATCGGTCGAATATGATTCTTTAAAGTTTGCAAAGGAACAAATGAAAATTTAAAATATTTTCTTGCAAAAAAAGCATCCAGAATATTTGACCCTGTTGTTGCAAACATCACCACCGCAGCATATCGAAATACATCTCCCTCGTTCTTTACCATAATAAACAAGAGAGCGATTGAGATTACCTTAAACACAATAGATCTAATTGTAATATATTGATATTCTTCAAAAATAGCGTATACCCATTCAACACCTATTGTCGTGAACAACATTTGAATACTCAAAAACACAATTAGACTTCTATATGGAACAAGTGTAATTGACACACCAAGAACAACAAAGAGTAACACATATGCAACACACATTGAAATCAGGTTGATTTCAAGCATTTGATTTGCAAAGAGAGACAGTGCCTTTTTGTCATCTCTAATTCGTGCGCCTTCCCTTATTGCATAGCTACTCACACCAAGACCGGCAATCAGCGCAAAATAATTTATAATCGATAATGAAAAACTATACTTTCCAAGTTCGTCAACAGAAAGCACTGCTGTAATATATGGGTATGTAATCAACGGAAAAAGCATATTTAAAACACTTCGCGTTGCATTAAGTACCGCATTTATACTCAAAGACTTTTTGACCATTCTTATTTTCCTCTGTTAGAGATTCTTTTCACAATTTCTGCATCACATTCGCAGTCAAATTTCCGTGCAAAAATCATTTTTGAATTTAACAATTCTTCATAGTCGCTATTTCTAAACACATATGGCCCACCACGCTTCCAATCCACAAGGCGCATTGCTGCTTCTTCTGTATTTGGAATCGTCACATACTGATACACCCTGTCAAAAAACGGTGAATTTGCTACAATTGTCTGTAAAAAAATCTCATCACAACAAAGTGAATTTTTAAAGACTTCCCGAACCCATTCTTTCCTCTCTATTACATATTTTGCTAGATCATCTGTTATACTGAACCAATTAGATCCCTTTTGAAAACGAATATCTTTATTTCGTTTTAAATGGATTTTTTTTTGCACAAATGTGATTAACGATGCGAATTTTCCAACCTTACTTTTTCGATTGCGCCCTACCATCTCCTGTAACGGATAGCGGTATTGCACTCTAGTTTGACAATCGAACTTCTTTTTATCAAATGCCACAAATTCTTTTCCTTGATGACTTATAAAGAAATTTTGTATATAATCGTTTGTTTTAATAGGAAGATCTTGTCCAGAAAGCAAATGGTAGTAATCATACTTTTTATGCGATACTGCCATTTCCAATAATATCATCTCCGAATTTATTTGGCTATATCCTCCCCATGTAACACTTGTTCGCTCCGCAAAAAACAGCCCTGATCGCTTAACCAGTCCTCTACATTCTTTCTCATCAAACTGCTTATTCTTCTTATCCATGTGGACGAAAATATCATTTTCGTCACTATCTAACATTTGCAAAAGGGTTTTAAACGTTTCATCGTACCGATGTGCTATAATAAGATACGCTTGCCTGTACATTATTTCTTGTTCCTTTCTTCTTAGAAAACAATTTCTTCACGTGTGATTTTTCTTCATTGATGGTTATATTTTCCTGCCTACATTTATCAGACGAAACAGATGCAATCGTTAAGAAAGCTACAATCCATGATAGAGATCCTGGCAGACTTGACGCAGTCAGCATATTAAAAAAAGCATATGTCATTACCAAAATCGAGTATACGTTTTCCCCAGCAATTTTAAAGTATACATATGAAAATGCAAATACTGCGATGATATTTAGTTCCATATATATCTGAACTAAGTCCATCTCTAAATAACGCCCAATCAGCACCATGCTACTTCCATATCCATAGGACATATAGTTGATTTGGTTCCAAAGTGACAAAATATAATCCCGACCTGTCGTAAAATTATATATATCAAATCCAGGGAATAAATTTCCTTTCATGAATTCCGTATAAAGAACTGTAGCTATTGTGAAAAGCAATGCCATCACTGGAGCAAAATACTTTGAAATAGAACCTCGCCAATCAACCATCTTGTTTAAAATAATAATGCAGACCGCAACAAGCATTGCTAATCTTTTGAAACACAAAAATGTGAATACCAGTGAAATATTATAAAACACTTTCGTGTACCTAGAGTCTACTCCTTTCCCACTCGCATTTCTATAAAAATTAAAAAACAGGAACAGATTAAAAAACGTTTCCGAACATATATCACTTTCTGTGAAACTTCTTGAATGGATAATAGAAACTCCCATCCAATTCTTTATATTTATAAAATCGATAATTCTATGCCCTGGCTCTATAAAGTACGCTATAACTGTACAAATCAGTGTAATTTCCATTAACTTCATCAGGGATTCGATTTTTAACAGATTCAGCAAAAACATTGCGTAGAGCGCAGGTAAAACAATCAACGATATTTGCACATATGTCCTAAATAGCAACACATGTTGCGCTTCGTTTGCACGTTGCAATGATATTGCAAGAAATAACAATCCAAGCGGTATGACAAGTAGTAAATTTTTGCCATAAATTATAGTTTTTCTTCGCCGAATCAAACTCAGTCCAGCCACAACAGTCGCAAACATAAGGATATAATACCGTATCTGAGAAAAAGAAGATCCCATCCCCCAAATCAACAACACCATCAAATAGCAAAGCACAAACAGCACATAGAGTGCATCCGTCAGTAGATTTTTTCTTTTTACTTTTAATTGCATTTTCATCTCACTTTAAATTTCAAATATTCATTTTATAGTTTTACTGAGGGGTAATTCCCTAACAGCTTTTTCTTTATGCTCCAAATTGAGAAATAAACATAGTAGTAGAACAAATTGCAAGGCATACTCTCGCAGGTTGTACAAATATAACCCTCATGATGATAAATACTAAGTAGTTGCTTAAATTTTATCATGTAATTTGAGTCAACATTTCCACCCGAGAAATGCTTGATTCCGGGGTTATATCCCCCCTCCCCCCGAGTTACGTTATCTTTTCCTCTTAAACACATTTCTACTGCATACAGATCCCACCCATCGCAAACTTCTTCATTAAATCTCAATCTATTAAAACACTCACAAGTCATTTCAAAACAACATTCATCTACTGTTTCACACAAATAAGGAGCTTCGCAGATTTCACCTTTTTGTTTTGCTCCATATGCCCCAACGACCATATCTGGATGGTTAGTGATAAAGATTCCAAATTCTTTAAGCGATGTGGTTGTAATATCTTGATGTACAAAAACTAAAACATCGCCTTGGGAGTGGTCTGCTCCCCAATTCAATGCTGTATCACAACTTGAGAACGCTTGGTTTCGGTTGTCAATTGAGATTAACTCATAATCACAGTTTTGTTTTTGGAGCGAGTCAATTAATATTTTTTGATATTGCACTTCATTATTCCATACGCAAATCACCGAAATCATCTTTTCTCTCCTTCACAGGTTTTTTCGCAAATCATCTCTATTTTTTTCGCCATCTCTTGTTCACTCAATGTGGTTTTGATTGCTGTGATATTATCCTCACCCATTTTGGCAAGAGCCGTTTCTGACTTCATTGACATGCCGACCAGTTTTTCTCTTAGATTTTCAACGCTGTATGGAATATACGATTCTACTCCTTTGCTTTCTTTCGCATAATCTCTAATTGCAGGTACATCTGCTGCAAGAATCGGGACTCCAAGAGCCATCTGCTGCAACAATGTAAGCTGCGCAAATGAATAATTAAAATCATCAAGTGGAATGACTGAAAACCTAGAGTTTACTATGTATGTCATTAGTTTCTCAATTGGAATGAACGGCAGCACCTTAACCTTAGGGTTCTCACTTTTGATATTTGGATTTCCAATCAAATACAACTCTTCTTTTATTTTTGCTTTATCATATGCCTCCAAAAGTGTTTTCCAGTCGCGTTTTCGATATCCAACACAAACAATATACGAGTTTTTCTCTTTAGTGCCCGGGTAAATCTTATTTTTCCAGTACTCATAATCTACCCCAAGTAAAACGAATTCTGATTTACTCGAAAGCCACGAAAACTGATCTTTATAATATTGCTTCTGTGAGCTTGTATGGTAAATCATGTAGTCAAACGCTTTGCTGGAATATTGTGAAAGCCGATGAATCATGCCTGAACAGCTTGCCTGATGAAACGAGGAAATATCTACATCGAGTATGGGTGGCATTTTTAAGCGAAAGAAACGCTTCAATGCACACAGCAACATCGCACTATTAGACCCGTGAACAAAAATCAAGTCGTATTTATTCACCTTAGAAAGAATCTTAAGCGTCTGATAAAAATGGAACCTGATTTTATTCTCTACTTTTTCAATCCACTTTGGCGCACTTATATCCACTACATCTACCTGTGGCTTTTTGTCAAAGTATTTAAAAAACCAAAACGGTTCTTGCGGGCAACTATAGTCTGATGGCTGAAGGTCATCCGGCACTTGCTCACAGTATTTTATTTTCCAATTTATCAACAAAAGAATCTTCATGAATTAGTTTACCTTTCCAGTTTGTGTGCTGGAATTCCAACAAGTGTAATTCCTTTCTCATCAAAAGACTTCGTCACTACCGCATTTGCACCTATTTTTATATTGTCTGCAATAATGATTCCACCTAACACCTTTGCCCCAACACCAATTTCAACATTATTCCCAATTTGTGGACAATCAGTCAACGAATCCGACTTACCAACATTGCCAATACAATTATCTCCGTGAAGTTGACAATTTTTTCCTACTTTACTACTACCATTTACCACAATGCTCCCGTTGTGATGTATAATAAGTCCTTCACCAAACACATTCTCTGGAATCTCTACACCAATAAAAACGCCCATGTGATTTTTGTGCGTTCGTGCAATCCAGTATAATACCATCCATAACGGATTGTTTGACTTTCGTGTTTTACTACGATAATACTCACACTTGCGAAGGAGCTTTATAAACCGCCAATTATAAACTCGCTGATTACAACTGATATTATCAAACCAATTGTTAGGATAGTTTTTCTTTTCTCTATTTAGTAATTTTCTAAGCTGTGCATATGAGTCAATTGTGGACTCATACTTTACATTTTCTTCCTGTATCCCCCCCCAATAGATTTTTGCTTGTTGCCTATACAGAGGTTCACAGTACTTAAGCAGAAAAAGTTCCAATCGCATACGTCTCGGTAATGTAGTTGTATTATCGTGAATGCTGTCTAGGAATGCTCTTCGTGCATTTCTTATGTCTTCCGCAGCTTCTTTGTTTCTGTCTTTTGCATACATCATTCGGAAGAAAAAGAGTCCACTTCTGACATAGAAAAACACCTTATCCGTCCGATGATTTTCATTTGTTTCTATGTCATCAAAAACAGCTTTTGTCAAATAAAACGAGTCAAAAAACCGTGAGCAGTCACTGCTGGCCATCGCCGACTCATCCTGTTTGATATAATTATATTTGGGAGAACCACATTCGACAACCGTTTTAGCCTTTTTTAGTATTTCATAGTTGAAATACATATCTTCTGCAATACGCTTTCCAACTTGAAATCTTACATCACCAATAATAGAGCGTGTATATAGTTTTGCCCACACTGTCCAACTGATATTATTTGTCGTGAAGAATTCTGATAGTATTTCAGTTCCGCACTTTATTGATTCTTTTTCGCTACAAAAGCATTCCTTAAAGCTGCCATCATCATAACATTCTCTATGACCAGTTATTACAACATCAGCTTGTTCCTGTCGCATAGCATTCATCATACTTGCAAGCAAATCAGAATCTACTGTATCATCCGCATCGACAAATGTTATAAATTTTCCTTTTGCATTTTCGATTCCGCAATTTCTGGCTTTACTTACGCCACCATTTTCTTGATGAATCACCTTAATTCTATGATCTTTCAAAGCTACTTTATCGCATTCCTCAGCTGTTTCAACATTTGAGCCATCATCAATTATAAGAATTTCAAAATCAGAGTAGGTGCTCTTCAAAACACTTTCGACACAGCCATCTATTGTTTTCCCCGCATTATAAACAGGAATAATAATTGATATTAAATCACTCATCTCTAAATCCTCTTGATTTTTCGATATGTTTTGAATACAATTCTGTATAAACATGGACTTATCATAAAAAGAGAAAACTGTATTTTTTTACTTTTGGACAAATAGTCCGCCTGTTTGATATATCCTTCATTTTGTTTGACTACATTGCGAAAATGCTGAAGTTGCTCTTTAGGACAAATAACTTGATTTTTTATATAAAAATCATATACTGTCAACGTAGCCGAAGCGTATGATGTGTGGCTTACAATCTTTAACTCTGGATATTTTTTGTCAAGATATATCATTTGTTCTCTGGCTGCATACTCATGATCATGATTAATCTTTGTGCTACGTGTAATACTATTATTTCGCTGGAGATAATTGTAGCACGGAGTGTCCAAGTAGCTGATTGCCTGTGCTCTATCAAAGATTTTAAACATAATATAATAATCCTCGCTTAGCTTTCCAACCGGGAAGCGAAGATCATCAAATAAACTTTTATGATAGAGCTTACTCCATGCCCCCATATCAAAAAATCGATGTGTGTTCATTTCAACTATCGCATGATAGAAATCAAATGTACAATTTTTCCCGAGCGCCTCCTTATTTGCCTTTTTTCCGTCTTCATAAATATAATTAACCGCACACACAGCCAGTTTCGTGCCGTCATGTTTAATTAGCCCTAAAAGTTTTTCGTACATGTACGGCTCAATAGAGTCATCGCTATCTACAAAACCAATGTATTGGCCAGATGCTATATCAATTCCCGCATTGCGTGCTGATGACAGGCCTCCATTCGGTTTATGAATTACTTTGATTCGTTTGTCTTTCTTTGCAAGAGAATCGCAAATATCGCCGCATTTGTCAGGAGATCCATCATCAACCAGAATAATTTCCAAATTAGAATATGTTTGAACACTTATGCTGTTCACACATTTTTCCAAATACTGTTCCACTTTATATACTGGCACTATTACACTGATTAAGGCGTCATCTGTTTTTCTATATTCGCTCATTTTTCCATCATTCCTCATTCTATTCCCAATTTCTCTCTAATATATAAAAAAATCGGGTCTTACTCCCTTAAACCGATGTATGGCATCATAGTGGAGTCTATAATACAAAACGCACTGACGTATCGTTTCCCTTATTCTATGTTCTATTTCACTACCTCTGTTCAGATAAAACACTTCCAATGTGTTGTTCATAAACCAGAGTGCTCCATACAAACGCAGGTAGTGATACCGAAAGTTCTTATGATAAAATCATCTTTTGTTGCTGAACCTAGGTAGCGAGATAAAAACCTCACTCGCAGCTCTACCCATCTCTCGAAAAGTGCCATAAATACGCTATTTTTCTGGCGTTTTCACTATGTACATCTCACTACCTGCGTTCGGTTAGAGGAGATTATTGATCATCAATAGCCGCATTTATTTCTCTCCCCTGTATAACTTCATCGTCTCTTCCACAACATCGTCCCAGTTATATTTTTCACAGATAAAATCTGCAGCCTGTTTCTTTAGCTCCCAAACCTTTTCCTGGTGGTCACAGGCATCCTGCAGACAATTTTTCAGGTCATCCACATCGGACTTTTTAAAAATTAATGCTTTATCTTCTACAACTTCCGTGCACTCCGGTATATCCGAAGTCAGACAACAGTTTCCATACGACATGGCTTCCAATAGTGAAAGCGGCATCCCTTCCAGATCTGACGGCAGTGTGTAGATATATGCATTACTGTATAATTCATCCAGCATTTTTCCTTGGACAAATCCCGTAAACAGAATCCGTTCATCGTCTTTTGCCAGTTCTTTTATTTCCTTCATAAAAGAATCTGTATCGCTGGAGCCCCCGGCTATGACCAGTTTTTTATCGGTTTTGGTCTGTTTATATGCTTCGATCAGATAGCGGAGTCCCTTTTCCGGAACCAGTCGTCCCAGGAATAAAATATACGAATCTTTCGTAAGCCCATATTTTTCTGTAATCAGTTCTGGTTTTTGAATCTCCGGACGATTTACGCCGTTCGGAATAAATCTTGTTTTTCGTCCGTATGTCTTTTCAAAATACTCCTGCACACCAGCGCTTAATACAATAATTTCGTCTGCATATTTCACAGCATTTTTCTCGCCCCGGCGGATAAATTTCGATCCGAATCCGGATTTCCATTTTTCTCTCTGCCAGTCGATTCCATGAACCGTCACAATAACTCTTTTTCCAAACATTTTCGGGATCCAGCAGAAAAATGCCGGTCCTTCTGCGTGGATATGTACCACATCATATCTTCCAAATGCACTGCAAAGAGCTGCAAAAAAAGAAGAACTTACTGCTGCCAGTCCTTTCTTTTCTATCGTTGGAACGGATCGCTGGCGAATCCCTGTATATTCTGTTTTTCTGTCATATTCCGCTCCGCTGACATGGTGACCGGATCTGTTGTAACAGGTGACTTTGTGACCGGCCTTTGCCATTCGAGTGCATAGTTCTTTTACAACGATTTCTACGCCACCTTCCCGGCTGAGTCTTTTCTGTCCAAACATTGCCACCGAAAGTTTCTTCTTCATACTGTTTCTGACCAATTCTTTCTTTTACTTAATTTCTTGATTCTTTGTTATAACTTCGAACACCCTCTCCCACCTTTTTCCCGGATCTCTCCGTTTTTCAGGCAGGAATTCTTCGTCACTTCTTCTTCCGACGTAACCAGGCGGTGTTCAGCCTGTAAGAGCCAGCCGGTAAACCGGCTCCCACTTTTTGCTTTCGCATTTATAAAACAACGGAGTAGACCGTATGTTTTCCATTTTCTTATCCTGCAGTTTCACTGGCTTTCTGTTTTTTCTGAAACTGCGCCAGGCATCTTTTCGCTGTATTTCTTGCGATGTTCAGATACCTGTTTGTTTTGTGTCCGGCTTCGCAGGTGCATTCCTGTGTTTTTTTATCGACAGACACGATATTTGCTCCGCAGACAGCACAGTTTTCATGTAATCCTTTTGCATTAATATCGATAACCAGGATGCCGGATTGCCACGCTTTGTAGGTGAGGTATTCCCGGATTCTGGTGCTTAGATGAAGGGCGCTGTAATTGCCGGAGGCTTTTTTTACATTTTTTTCATAAGATTCGGCATATTTGGGAAATGCGATGATTCCCACTTCGTGTGCTTTGCAATATTCCACGATTTCCCGGCTGACCTGGTGGGCGTAGTGGCTGTTCAGGTGTTTGATCTGCATCCAGTAACGCTGATTCACCGGTCCTTTGCCATTTTCTCCGTGGGAAGCGTGGGATTTGTCGATATGTTCCACGACTCTCCGGCACTGATCGCCGTAGCGATTTCCGCCTTTGAAGTAGCGGACTGCTGCCTCTTTTCCATCAGCTGTCAGGACACTTGCCACGGCAAATACATCTTTCGTTCCAAACTGGACACCGCAGACATTTCTTTCTGCTGCGATACGTTCTTTGAGCCCGGATGCATCCTGCACCACTTCTTTTACCGGAACCTGGAGCATCGTGTAGGGATGTTCGTACACCACAGAGGGCGACATCAGTTGTCCGTCTTCCGGCAATTTTTTTCCGTACAGGCGGCAGTGCATCCAGTGCCATTCGTCACCAGTCCACACACGCAGTTCCACACCATGGCTGGTCAGTTCCCGGTACATTCCTTTATAGTAGGTGACCGCCGAATGAAAGGTTTCGGTCTTACCGGCGTATCCACCGGCAGATCTTGTCAGGTAGCTTTTTGCAGCTGCAATCGCTGCATTGGCTGCGGATCGACGAAAATACAGCAGGGCATTGTCCCAGGGAAGGGGATATTCCACCTGTTTCCGGGTTCGTCCCGGGATGCTCAGTGTCTCCAGACCGCGCAGGGCATTCTGCGAATTTTCATTCCAGAGTTCGGGGCGTTCCAGATAGAGGTCGTAGTAGAACTTTTGTATCTCGTTATAAAAGTTCTGTGTTGTCTCCAACCATTCCGGATGTTTGCACCGTAATCGCAGCCGCCAGGTTGTGATGGCGTATCCTTGCTTGGTTCCCATGCTGATCGATCCTTCCGTGTTGTTTTTTGCATTCTGAAATGTCGCTTAACTTTCCCTTAAGCGACTTCTCTGTTGCGTTAGATATCAATGATTGATCCGGTGGATTACTCTTGATTTATCCCGATATTTCTTAAAACATTATCAATTTTATCATTTTTCATTATAATGGTCAAGTTAGTGCTTTTATTTTTAAATAATCTATTCATAAAATTTTCACGTAATTACGTTTCGTTTTTCGCCAATAGTGACAAAAAGCAGTATAAGCCGTCAAAATCATCGTCATTTCTGTCTCACTTTTAGTATATAATCTGAGCAAAAAGGAGTAGACACAGATGGCCAGAAAAGGAGAAAACATTTATAAGCGAAAAGATGGCAGATGGGAGGCACGATATGAAAAAGGCAGAAATTCCAAGGGACAGATTATCTACGGCTCTTTGTATGGAAAATCATATCGGGAAGTGAGGGAGAAGAAAATCAATAGTATCGTAAAACTTCCTGTAGCAAAGACCATTTCGCCGTCAGAATCTATGAATATCTGCGATGTCAGCACCAGGTGGCTGGAATCGATCCGGCACACGGTAAAAGAAAGCACATACAGTTGCTACCTGACACTGATTCAAAAACACATTCTTACTTATTTTAACAATAATTTAATAATCACATCCGAACATATCCAGCAATTCATTAATTACAAAATCACAAATGATCTCTCTCCAGCCAGTGTGAGGAATATTGTGGTTTTGCTGGAACGTATCCTTCGCTATGGAGAAGACGAAAACCTGCTGCCGGTTACCAAGCGTTCTTTCACTTTTCCGAAAAGTTCCTTCTATATAAATGATACTCTGGATGCAAGTCAATTATCCATTCTTGCAAGGTATCTTTATCTGGAGGGAGATGCATTCTCTGTTGGACTTTTGCTTTGCATGCACACCGGCATCCGGATCGGAGAACTGTGTGGTCTGAAAGGGGGAGATTTTAACTTTACTAACGAAACCTTTGAGATTCACCGGACGATTTCAAGGATTCGAAACACCGAATCTACTCCGGAGCATCAAGATGCCAAAACAAAAGTAATAATCGGCACACCCAAATCTACGTCCTCTCTTCGAACAATTCCCGTTCCCCGTCAGCTACTGTCACTTTTGAAACGTCAACAGCTGTCCCCTGACGAATATCTTATGACCGGTACAATCCACTATACCGAACCGCGCAACGTCCAGCGAAGATTCAAAAACATCCTGGAAAAATGCGATCTCCCTCCGGTGACTTTTCATTCTTTACGTCACAGTTTCGCAACCAGATGCATCGAAAAAGGTGCTGACAGCAAAGCACTTTCAGAGATTCTGGGACACTCATCTGTAAAAATCACACTGGATATTTATGTCCACAGTAACATGGAGCAAAAAAGAGAATACATCAACCAGATGACAATCTGACACTCATTCGCCGTCAAAATCATCGTCAAAAAAGGTCTTTCCCACTGAATCTATGGGGGAAAGACCTTTTTTGTCGCTTAAGGGAAAGTTAAGCGACTTTTTTTATAATTTTACTGCTCAAATTAATTCAACCCTATATTTCTGTTTCACATCTGGATATTTCTTGTCGCCATTTATACAAAATAAAAATGCTATGATAACTGACTGTAATGCTCTTTCAGTTATCATAACATTTTTGTAATTATGCTCTTTACACAAACGGATTATAAAATCTCCCAAATAAGATCGTCACCGTTAGGCTCACTCCCAGCAACACAACTCCGAGTCCCAGCACGATAAAATCATTTCTTGCGAAGGATCTTTTTGTATACCAGGTTCTCTTTTTGTGTTTTCCGAATCCCCTCAGTTCCATCGCATTCGAGATCGTATCAATGCGGTTCAGGCTTGTAAGGATCAGTGGCAGCAGGATGTTGACAGAGTTTTTCAGTCTTGCGAAAAAGTGTTCTTTTTTTCCAAGCTCCACACCTCTCGCCTGCTGTGCCTGGCTGATGCTGTGGTAGTCTCGCTGGATGTCCGGGATGTAACGCAGAGCGATGGCCACGGAATAGCCTACTTTGTAGGAGATACCGATGCTGTTAAGGCTGGCAGCGAATTCACTGGGGTTCGTCGCTGAGATAAACAGGATCGCTACCGGCAGTGCCACGAAGTATTTGATGGAAATATTTACCATATAAAACAGCTGCTCCGCTGTCAGATCATACCTCCAGAACAGATGGCAGAGTACATGCCGGGTGCCATACAGTGTTGTTCCCTGATCCGGGTCGAACAAAAAGATGAACAAATTATTCAACAATAGAAAAACAAGCATGAAAATCATCATAAAACGGACTTCTTTAAAGCGGATCTTGCTGAGTTTGAACGCTGAGATACTCACCGCCAAAAGTCCCAGAAGCACCCAGGTGTTGTAGGTGATCATGCTGGCGAAGGTAAATAACAGGAAAAATGCCAGCTTGGTAGTTCCGGTGAGTCTGTGAACTACACTTTCCCTTGGCAGATAATTTAATACCGTATTAGCGGCCATGGCTGCGCACCTCCCGATCTTCTTCGATAAAACATTCCACAAAAGCTTCCGGCGGCGTGATACCTGCACGGTTTGCCAGAGTGAATAAACTGGTTTCCTTCAGAGCCGCCCTCTCAACCAGCTCCCGATTACATAAAACTGCCGCTGCACTGTCATCAGCGATCAGCCGTCCGTCCGCAAAAACAAGTGCCCGCGGCGTGTATTCCAGCATCAGATGCATGTCGTGTGTGATCATCACAACGGTGACACCCTCTTCATTTAATTTTCGCAAAAATTCCATAATTTCTGTATAATGATGAAAATCCTGCCCCGCCGTCGGCTCATCCAGAATGATCAATTCCGGATTCTGTACCAGGACACTGGCGATGGTCACACGTTTTTTCTGTCCGAAACTCAGTGCTGAGATCGGCCAGTTTCGGAACGGATACAGGCCACAGATCTTCAGTGTCTCTTCCACCCGCTCCCTGACCTTCGCCTCATCCAGTCCTGTATTGCGAAGACTCAGTGCCACCTCGTCAAAAATCATGGTCTTGGAGATCATCTGGTTTGGATTCTGCATCACGTAGCCGATATGTTTTGCTCTGTGACGGATATTTTCTGTCAGCAGATCCTTCCCTGCAAAGCGAATCTCTCCCTGATCCGGATCCTCGAAGCCACAGACCAGTTTGGAAAATGTTGATTTCCCGGCTCCGTTCTTTCCTACGATGCTGACCATCTCTCCTTTTCGGATCGTCAGGCTTACATCCTGAAGCGTCCGCTGTCCTTTTGTGTATCCAAAACTCAGGTTTTTCACTTCCAAAAGAGGCTCTCTCTCCGACTCCTGCTTTCCTGCCATACGCGACTGAAACCACTGCTTTAACTGTTTTACATCGTCTTCCGGCAGTGCAACCCTGTCTGCATGGGATGGTTTTTTCTCCGGTGTCAGCGTGATTCCGGCATAGCGCATCGCAGTCAGATACAGTGGCTCCCGGATCCCATTTTCAGCAAGAAGATCCGTTGCCAGAAGCTCATCCGGATGCAGATCTGCCAGGATCCTTCCTTCACTGACCAGAATGATCCGATCCACATCTCTCCATAATACATCTTCCAAACGATGTTCGATGATCACTACCGTAGTGTCGGTCTCTTTCTGGATCTCATCGATCAGCTCGATCGTCTGTTTTCCGGTTGCCGGATCCAGATTGGCAAGCGGTTCATCAAATAACAGGATCTTCACCTGATCCACCATAACACCGGCGAGACTGACCCGTTGTTTTTGTCCGCCGGAAAGTTCATGGGGTGCATAGTCAAGATGGTTATTGATTTTTACCAGTTCTGCTACTTTTCGCGTGATTTGATGCATCTCATCCTGGGGCATACAGCTATTCTCCAGGGAAAACGCGATATCCTCTCCTACAGTCAGTCCTATAAACTGTCCGTCCGGATCCTGCAGAACCGTTCCCACATGAGCGGAAAGCTCAAAAATACTGCTTTTTGTGGCATCCACCCCATCGATGATCAGTTCGCCGGTGGCTTCGCCCGGATTGGAACAGGGATTCAGTCCGTTAATACAGCCCGCCAGAGTACTTTTCCCGCAACCTGAGGGACCTGCGATCAGAACTCTCTCACCCGGATAGATATCCAGATTGATATTTGTTAAAGTCGGTCGTTTCTGGGCACGATACTGAAAGGAATAATTTTTGAATGAAATAACAGGGGATTGTTTGTTTGTCACGTTTTTCTCTACCTCGTCTTACTATTTACAAAAGAAAAAGCTTCTTCACAAGTCTCTGAGACTTTATGAGAAAGCTTTTTCGTAATCAGCAACTGATTTTATTCCTGATCCAGAGATCCTTTTTTGGCAATGGTCTTTGTGTAAGCCAGGATCAGAAGTCCACCTACTACCACACCGGTGATCGTATTGGATACTGCGGCAAATGCACCCTGTGCAAATACTTTTTTTGCCGGTTCAGCATAAATCAGAATATCCAGTACCGGAGCCACTACAACCCATCCGATGACATGAGCAACTACGTTTGCGATTGCAAATACTGCTGCTTTTGCTTTACCAAAATCACCTTCCTGAACGTTCAGCTTTCTGGCGAATGCTCCTATAACCACACCGAC
>OLPP01000639.1_pt1 | contig 22048 bp, 17 predicted proteins | sample 1643151 | NCBI WGS metagenome assembly OLPP01 (sample SAMEA3136679, study PRJEB25190) | human gut metagenome | biome: human gut; feature: human-associated habitat; material: faeces | place: Austria | collected 2013 | reverse complement strand
ACACAAAAATTTTATATTTTTTTAATTGTCTACTTGACGGGATGCACACCAATTCACCAATAGGTCGTGGCTTTCCGGGCAATAAAATATTAAAGATTGACGCGTAAGATATTGTTATAATATCATAACCATTTTACGATAATAACCTGAATTACAAGTGGATAAAAATCTGCCTTTTTCCGGTTGATTCAAGGGGATTAGCATATTATTTTAGGTGTCAATCTCTTTGAAAAGTAATTTGCCAGAATTCCTATTTCTCCTATCCCCTTCTCCAAATCTTTTTCAACTGATTTGTAGGATTTGGAATAGTCAGCCGCTGTAAATTTTCTGTCGGATTGCTCAAATAATACGAGGAAGAACCCCTAAAAAATTTATTGAATTTTGTGACTTTGTGCTGTGGAATTTTGACCATAGAAACTTCGGACTGCTTTCTCCGAAGTTTCTGTACTATTGGGCAAAATGGAGCGTTTAGCACAACGGAACAAATCAATAAATTTTTTAGGGGTTCTTTTCAATTATTCTTCGGGCAATCTGGCTTTCACTTTTCTTATAGCAACGGGTTCGTCTGTTTCATAGACTCACAAATTAGAAGCTATTTCATTTTGATTTTTACGGTCTTCTTCTTTCCGCTTCCATCTGTCGCCATTGCAGTAATTTTTACCGTTTTTCCTTTGGCGGATTTCTTCGTTGTTACAATTCCCTTAGCATTTACCGTGGCATATTTGGTATTGCCTGATATCCAGAGAAGTTTTTTATTTGCTTTCTTTGTGGCAGTTACTTTGGCTTTTAGTTTTAGTTTCTTGCCTGCTTTTACTGGCTTACTTCCTGTTATCTTAATTTTCTTTACAATGCCTTTCATAGATGTAATCTTCCATGAAGCATATTTTTTACTGCCATCCGTTGCTGTTGCCGTAATCGTTACTTTCTTACCGCCAGTTTTCTTTTTCAGTGTAACAACTCCACCTTGCGTTACGGTTGCAACTTTTGTATTGCTGGATTTCCAGAGTAGCTTTTTATTCGAAGCAGTCTTTGGTAAAACAGCCGCTTTTAGAGTAAGCTTTTTGCCTGCGGCAATCTGTTTGGAGAGACCGGAAAGACGGATTGAGGTTACCTTTACTTTCTTTGACGGTTTTTTACCAGTATCCGGTTTTGGTGTATTTGGCTTCGCATTTTCTACCGTAATTGGCATAACCACTTTTCGTCCGATTCCAACTTCTTCATAAAGAATTTCCAGTTGCTTTTTGCCTGTTTTAGACATATCGATATTTTTCACATTTGTTGTATAACCTGTTACTTTTGCCTTGCTTCCATCAGTGTATACTGCAGTCACTTCCAAATCATCCAGATTTAGCTTCTCGCCTTTAGTATAAGTAACCTTTGTTTTTGTTGCGGCGAGATAATCCAATGTTTTTAATTCTTCTGTTCCTACATAAACAAATGCTGTATTATCAGACTTTATGCTTTCTTCTGCATCTCCGCTAACTTCCATGTAAACCGTATCGCTTCCGAGTTTTTTCAATTCTTCTTTTGTAAATGTTTTTTCTACCATACCATAGGATTCCACATTTCCAAGATTTATTGTTTTTAATACTTTACCAGAAGCATCCCCAGCTTTTAAAGTAAGTGCTGCTGTCGTATCAAAGGCACTGTTATTATCTATTGCTGCTGTAATATTATCTTCTTGTTTAACAGAAAGCGCAAGTTCACTGCCGGCCGACTGAATACTTTTTGTAGAATCTGCTGTTGTATTTTTATCAGAGATTGCTTCTACTTTTAATGTTTCTTTCGCTGCCGCATCCTCTGGTACAGTAAGGTCTACCGTAACGTTTTGTGTCTCTCCTGATGTTATTCCAGCTTCCAAGTCTGCCTGTCCAATGACGTTGCCATTATAGATAATCTGAACTTTTCCCTCACCACAGTTTGTTAATCCATTATTTTTCACTGGTATGGTGATAGAAGTATCCTCGTCCGGCATCAATTTCTCCTGCGTGTAATCAATATCCCCGATGACAAGTCTGCTTTGTGGCACTACAGAAGTGATACATAAATCCGTATTTTCTGTTACAGTATTCTCTGTAATATCTACATCGGTTCTTGTAAATAAATATTCATATGCAGTTCCATTCCAGATACCACTCGGCACTGCTGCATAACCTTCTAAATCTGTTAAAGTAACTGGTTCGTAAACTTCTCCATCTCGTATTACGTAGGCATACAGATTCCTTCCTGTTTCTTCTGCATTTTCTTTCTCCGATGAACAGATGAGAAGCTGGCTATCCCCACCATCTACTACCGTATAGTCTGCTGAAATAACCGCATCGTCTTCTATATAGCTTTCTACCTCTCCATCTATAGTATCAATATAGTTTAAGGAACTGCCTTCCGCATCCTGTGCATACCATAAAAGAACGGAACTTCCATCTATTTTTGCAAAAGAAGGAGAAACATTCTGTCCATTTGCCGCAATGGTTGTTCGTCCTTTTGCATTAACCGCCGTCAGTTGTACCTGCGGATTTTCCTCGGTACCAGAATTCAATGTATAAGCTGTCACTACATCATTATCCAAATTGCCAATAGCAACAGACTGTACCGGCTTATTCTCTTCCGATAACTTCTTTGTTGTAAATGCATTTCCATTTAAAGATGCAAGGTAAACTGTATTTGTTCCGGTTCCCTTTAAAATATCATTCGCACTATTGCTGTTCCATGCAATATATGGCACATGATTTTTTACTGTAATAGACGGATGCAAATCCGCAATGGCATTATCCGTAATAGCCGGATACTTTGTCACTGTTCCTGTATTTCCATTTAATGCGATTTTTGCTGCCTGAACTTCGGTCTCGGCTGCAAGCTTTGTCATAAAATCTTCAGCCTCTGCTTCTTCTGGTGTAAAAGTCCGCTTTGCATTAATCCATGTAACGTATACATTCTCTCCATCTACTGCTGCTACTGCATCAAAATCTGCCGTTCCATCATCATCAATCAGCTTAGGTATACTCCACCCACGTTCATTATAAATAGAATATACCACTGCTGTATGATTCCCTGTTGTTCTGTCGCCCATGTCCGTTGTAAAAATAAGGAGTTTCTTTCCACTTGCCGTCTGCAAAAGCTGCGGCTTTGCACTGGCATACACATCAGACAGCAATGTTGTCACTGTTCCAGATGTATTTTTTGCAGAAGCAGCACGCTTTATCGAACGTGGCTTCGCTGTTTGTTCTGCAACGGCAGAACCATCCCACGAAGAAGAATCTACTCTTTGTATTTCATAATCTTTTGCCTCCGGTTCTAACTTCGGCAATGCTCTGGCATACATTCTGGCTTTTGACTTCTTTTTTGAAGAATAATAATCCCATGAACCATTTAGAATCTCCTTTTCATAAGAAAGGCATAACGCCTTTGCACTGACTCCCATCGCCCCCTCTAAAGAGGCTGTTATATCATTATCCTTCCCGTCTGATTCTACTGTAACGAGGTTCTTTGCTTCTCCATAAACAGAAATATCTGCAATATAAGAAACACCGATACCTCCGGTAAGACGTACACTCGGAAGAGTAAGCTCTACTTTCCCTTTGGTATATACTTTACTCTTATTAAAATCAAATCCTACAGAGAAATCTGCTTTCGTACCAGCCGTTCCCTTTACTTTAATCACTACCGGAACAACAACCACAAGCGTCTGCCATTCCTGCTTTGCCGTTCCTTTTATTTCAACAACCAGCTTTCCTCCTGCAGATTCGACTCCGTTTGTCTTCGTGATTGTTCCTTCCACATAGCCATAAGCCTCCATTTCCGGTTCTACGCTCATCCCCATAGACGCGGTTCCAAACTTAGAAGCCAAAAGAGAGTTCATTCCTTTTCTATAGGATTCTTTTTGCGTTTCCACAAACTTTTTAAACGTTGTCCAGTCCTTCTTATTCATATCCTGAACACCGATTCCAATCCGGTATGTATTATCCTCCCTCTTAAAAGTAATCGGAATCGTTCCATAATCAAGAGAAACATCCCCACCACCAAGAATTGGAACATTCTCCGGAATCGTAAATTCTACACCACCGTCAATCTCAATATCTACATCGCTCTCTTCTGTTCTGGTTCCTGTGGCTGTTCCCGGTTTGTCGGGCTGGGCGGGCTGATTTGGAGTATCTGATTCATCGGGTTCACTTGGTTTTACTGGATTATCTGTTCCGCTCTCCCCAGATTTCATCGCATCGGAGCATACTGTTCCGGCGTAGGAATAGAGATTAGAGGATGAGAGATTCAAATGCAAAGCGGGCCGCACACCGACATTCCAATAGTGGACATAACTACCACACTTATCGACCCAGCCATAATAGTCCACTTCGGCCGCATTATAACTATAATGGCCCGGCGAACGGAGCCACCACCAAATATTCCCATTGTACTTTGTATACTCTGCATCCGTATTATAATCTCTGTATGTCCCCATCGCATACGCATAGGTACTGCATCGGCTTCTTCTCGCTTCATCATATGTACTGTAGTCTTTTCCAAATCCATAGCCTGCTGCCGTGTCTGTATTATAGACTTCTGATTCTGAGAGAAGGAATACTTTATCCGAGGTATTATTTCCACCGGCTGTTCCGTCATTAATATTATTGTTATTTACAACATTTGTTGTCTTAATAGCATTTCTTTGCGTAGACGTGAAAGCAGAATTGATAAAATTCTTTCTGCTGTAATCTATCTTGGGCTGATTTACAGATGCCCCGTAACCGTTCAGCCAACTTCGCATACTGCTCGTTTCCCATGTCACATCTTCATAATATGTATTATACTCCTGGTCATCTAACGCAACATCTGCAAGGAGAAGTGCATCGTTGCCATTTCTGTTTAAAACACGCCATTTAATTGGTTCATACTTAAAATAATGATAGGTTTTATGGTTATCATTCCAGTCATAATTATAAGGTGAATTACTGCTGGTAGCATATGTCGCATCTTCCCCCTTTAATCTGCGATACTTCGCTTCTCCAATCCTAATATCATTATTTTCATCCCAGCCTGTCGCATTTTTCAACGTATTATAAATACTGCCATCTTTGGATGTTATCTCACTCTGAGGATATTTTCCGAAGTACACACAGTCCCAGGTGACTTTCTGTCCGGCATCCATGGAGGAATCTTTTACGATTCTTGGATTGCTTATATTCTCTGCTGCATTTACCTTTGGCAGTGTTATCGGGATGTCCGCAAAACTGACTCCCTGCGGACAGAATCCTGCCAGCATTGCTATGGATAAAATAAATGCTGTTATACGGGATAGGTTGATGTGTTTCCGTTGTTTTTTCATAGATTTTCCTCACTTTCTCCTTGAGCGTGTTTGAAAAATGCTTTCTGTAAGATTCCGTTACAATTTGTAGAAGATTTTGCCTAAATGGGGGCGGCGTAACAGACTACGTCAACTGAATGAAGGTAAATTCAAGAATGCAAATTGAGGCGTGCGGATTGCAGGGATGATTTTTCAAACATGCTCTAAAATATAGACTTTGCTATTTTAAAAATAGCGTATCATTTTCTTCACCAAAATTCAATAGGATGTGTCTAAGTGATTGATTTTACGACACTTTTGGTAAAAGAATTCTAATCTGTAGATTTGATGTAGACGAAAAAAGAAAATTCTCCAGAAGGGCATGGTTTTTCTGTTCAAAATTCTGATTCAAATACTCATTGACTTTTATGTCAAATTATGTATATAATAGTCATATAATAATCGTTAATATATCATAATTGGAGGTAGCGTAAATGACAGTTCCCACAATCTTACAGCCAGAAGGCTTAGAACAACGCTACGAAAGATATAAAGAAAAGATAAAACACTTTACGATAATGAATGACATCTTTATGCGGAATATTTTAAAGGAAACCGCATGTACTGAATATATTCTTCAGGTTATCATGAACAAAAAAGAACTAAAGGTAATCGACCAGACTTTACAAAAAGATTATAAAAATCTCCAGGGGCGTTCCGCCATTTTAGACTGCGTGGCAAGGGATGCAGAGAATAATTTTTTTAATGTGGAGATTCAGGGTGAGAACGATGGTGCTTCTCCAAAAAGAGCCAGATACCACTGCGGTCTACTGGATATGAACCTACTGAATCCAGGCGAACCTTTTGACAGCCTGCCGGAAACGTATGTCATTTTTATCACTAAAAACGATGTCCTTGGATATAACCTGCCAATCAACCACATAAGAAGACGAAGCAACGAAACCGGAGAAATATTTCAAGATGGTCAACATATTTTATATGTAAACTCGAAAAAACAAGATGATACCGAATTAGGCCGCTTAATGCATGACTTACATTGCAAAGAAGCGGATAAGATGTATAGTAACGTCCTATCTGCAAGAGTGCAGCAATTAAAAGAAACTGAGGAAGGAGTGAATCAAATGTGTCAGGAATTAGAAGAGATTTATAATGAAGGCGTTGAAAGAGGCGAGCAATTTGGATTTTTGCGAGGCGAACAATCTGGTGAACTAAAAGCCAAGAAAGAAACTACTCTTGCCCTTCTTGAAATGGGAATGTCTTCGGAACAGATTGCAAAAGCAGTAAATCTTTCTATAGAAACTATTCAGAACTGGATATCTGAAGCATCGTTTTGATTTGTAGAATAAACGAGCTCTCCCTCTCTGTGTATTCCAATCCTACAAAACAGTTGAAAAAATCTGAGGACGGCAACAGAAAGTAACGTAACTATTGATATATCATAATGGAGGTAGCGTAAATGACAGTTCCCACAATCTTACAGCCAGAAGGCTTAGAGTGTGTTTGAAAAATCATTCCTGCAATCTGCACGCCCCAATTTGTGGGAGATTTTGCCTTCATTCAGTTACCGTAGCCCGCTACGCCGCCCTCATTCAGGCGAAATCTCCCACAAATTGTAACGCACATCTTACAGAAAGCATTTTTCAAACACATTCTAGAACAACGCTACGAAAGATATAAAGAAAAGATAAAGCACTTTACGATAATGAATGACATCTTTATGCGGAATATTTTAAAGGAAACCGCATGTACTGAATATATTCTTCAGGTTATCATGAACAAAAAAGAACTAAAGGTAATCGACCAGACTTTACAAAAAGATTATAAAAATCTCCAGGGGCGTTCCGCCATTTTAGACTGCGTGGCAAAAGATGCAGAGAATAATCACTTTAATGTGGAGATTCAAGGTGCGAATGATGGTGCGTCTCCAAAAAGAGCCAGATACCACTGCGGTCTACTGGATATGAATCTACTGAATCCATGCGATCCTTTTGACAGTCTGCCGGAAACTTATGTCATTTTCATTACTAAAAATGATGTCCTTGGATACAACCGATCAATCAGCCACATACAAAGAAAAATCAAAGAAACCGAAGATATATTTCAAGATGGACAACATATTTTATATGTAAACTCGAAAAAACAGGACGATACCGAATTAGGCCGCTTAATGCATGACTTACATTGCAAAGAAGCGGATAAGATGTATAGTAACGTCCTATCTGCAAGAGTGCAGCAATTAAAAGAAACTGAGGAAGGAGTGAATCAAATGTGTCAGGAATTAGAAGAGATTTATAATGAAGGCGAGCAATTTGGATTTCTGCGAGGTGAACAATCTGGCGTACAAAAAGGAGAATTGAAAAAAGCAAGAGAAACTACTCTTGCCCTTCTTGAAATGGGAATGTCCGTGGAACAGATTGCAGAAGCTGTAAATCTTTCCATAGAAACTATTCAGAGCTGGATATCTGAAGCATCGTTTTGATTTGTAGAATAAACTATATTTGTGGCCTCGGAGCAAGGTTTGAATACAAGCGTGTAAAAGCGAGTATTCAAACCGCTGCGACTAAAGTCACAAATATAGTTTATTTTATTTACTGAAAGCGTCTCCCTTGCCTGCGGCACCCCAGATTTTAAAGTTGTTCTTTCGCGATTTCCACAGCTTTTTCTAATGCAGCTTTGATTCCTGCTGGATTCTTTCCACCAGCCTGAGCCATATTTGGACGTCCACCGCCGCCGCCACCTACTAAGGCTGCTGCTTCTTTGATAATCTTTCCTGCATGTGCGCCTGCTTTTACAGCATCGTCTGTTGCAGTTACGATTAAGTTAACCTTTCCTCCCATATCGGAAGCAAGGATAACAACACCGCTGCCAATCTTACCTTTGAGGTCATCTCCTAAGGTACGGAGTGCGTTCATGTCAACGTCTTTTACGGATACTGGAAGTACTTTGTAATCGCCTGCTTCTACTACCTGATTCATTACGTCAGCAACTTCGCTCTTAGCAATCTGGTCTTTTAATTTCTCATTTTCTGCAGAAAGTGCTTTGATTTCGTCAAGCATGGACTGAATCTTTTCTGCTAACTTATGAGGCTCTGCCTTTGCTGCTTTTGCTGCTTCGTGAAGAGTTTTTTCCTCATCGAGATAATATTTCATTACTCCGTCACCAGTTAATGCTTCGATACGTCTTATGCCCGCTGCAACACCAGTTTCAGAAATAATCTTAAATGCTTTGATTACTCCTGTATGTGGTACATGTGTACCTGCACAGAATTCTTTGGAGAAATCTCCCATAGTAACAACTCGTACTTTATCACCATATTTTTCTCCGAATAATGCCATCGCACCAGTATTCTTTGCTTCGTCAACACTCATGATTTCTGTGCTTACAGTAAGGTCTTCAGCGATTTTTTCATTTACCATTTTTTCAACTTCTGCAAGTTCTTCTGCAGTTAATGCCTGGAAGTGAGAGAAGTCGAAACGAAGTCTGTCTTTATCTACATAAGAACCGGACTGTTCTACATGATTTCCAAGAACGGTACGTAAGGATTTCTGAAGAAGATGGGTTGCACTGTGCCCTTTAGCTGTATCTGCTCTCTGTGCTTTATTTACAGATAATGTTACCGTATCACCAACTTTGAACATTCCCTTTGTTACATGTCCGATATGGCCAATCTTTCCACCGAGCATTTTTACAACATCTTCTACAATGAATTCGCCGTCTTTGCATGTGATGACACCGCTGTCAGCGTGCTGTCCACCACCTGTCGCATAAAATGGTGTCTCGTCTACAAAGATTGTTCCAGCCTGTCCATCAGTTAAAGCTTCTGTAAGCTCTGTGTCTGTTGTCATAACTGTAATCTTAGAATCACATTCCTGTGTCTCATATCCAACGAAAGTACTTGTTACAGATGGGTCGATAGACTCATAAACTGTAACGTCAGCACCCATGTAGTTTGTTGTCTTTCTTGCACTTCTTGCCTTTTCTTTCTGCTCATTCATACAAGTCTGGAATGCTTCTTCATTTACAGTGTATCCTTTTTCTTCAAGGATTTCTTTTGTAAGGTCTAATGGGAATCCATAAGTATCGTAAAGTTTGAAAGCGTCCTGTCCATCTAACTCTTTTACACCTTTTTCCTTCATGGATTCTTCTAAATCAGCAAGGATTGCAAGACCCTGATCGATTGTCTTATTAAACTTGCCTTCTTCCTGAATGATAACATTGTAAATGAAATCTTTCTTTTCTTCTAATTCTGGATAACCATCTTTAGAACCTTCGATAACTGTCTTGCTAAGCTCTGCTAAGAACTTACCTTCGATTCCGAGTAAACGTCCGTGACGGGCTGCTCTTCTGATAATACGGCGAAGAACGTATCCACGGCCTTCATTACTTGGCATGATACCATCGGAAATCATAAATGTAGCGGAACGGATATGGTCTGTGATCAGACGGATAGAAATATCATCCTGCTCATTTTCTTTGTAAGTTTTCTTTGCTACTTCACAGATCTTATCACGAAGGGAACGGATTGTATCTACATCAAAGATAGATCCTACGTCCTGAACGATAACGGCAAGACGCTCTAATCCCATACCTGTATCAATATTTTTCTGTTTTAATGTTGTGTAATTATTATGTCCGTCATTCTCAAACTGAGTAAATACGTTGTTCCATACTTCCATATAACGGTCGCAGTCACAACCTACTGTACAGCCTGGTTTACCACAGCCGTATTTTTCTCCACGGTCATAATAAATCTCGGAACAAGGACCGCAAGGACCAGCACCGTGTTCCCAGAAGTTATCTTCTTTACCAAACTTGAAAATGCGTTCTGGAGCGATTCCAATCTCATCTCTCCAAATGGCAAATGCCTCGTCATCTTCTAAGTATACAGATGGATATAATCTGTCTGCATCAAGTCCTACAACTTCTGTAAGGAACTCCCATGACCATGCGATTGCCTCATGTTTAAAGTAATCTCCAAAAGAGAAGTTACCAAGCATCTCAAAGAAAGTACCGTGACGGTCTGTCTTACCTACGTTTTCGATATCACCTGTACGAATACATTTCTGGCAGGTTGTTACTCTTTTTCTTGGTGGAATCTCCTGGCCTGTAAAATAAGGTTTCAGTGGTGCCATACCTGCGTTGATCAGTAATAAACTGTTGTCGTTATGTGGAACCAGTGAGAAACTCTTCATTGCAAGATGTCCCTTGCTCTCAAAAAACTCCAGATACATTTTTCGAAGTTCATTTACTCCATACTTTTTCAAAATTCTGTCCTCCTGTAGTATCTCATATATTGCTGCCGGTATACCGACATGAAAGGGTGCTGCCAGAAAACAATTGGTTCTCCGTCAGCACCCTGAAATATATCGCTATATAAATTATTTACCTGATGTATTTCCAGTACCAGCCGTGTTGCTTTCCATGTTCTTCTTCGTTCTTAACTTCTTTCCACAAAAAATGCCTCCGGCCGCGGCTGCTACCAGCAAAATAAACGTTATGATATATTGAACAAATGCACTTAATACAGCCGACATAATGGGCCCTCCTTCTTATACTGAAAATGGTTTCTGGTTACATAAGGCTAGTATACCATATTTACTAAAAAACTGTAAACCTTTTTCTGATTTAATTCGGTGGATACAACAGACGAATCTTCTATCACTGGTATAGTAATTCCTTTCCAGCCAAAGACAGGAAGTAGAAGGCTCTTATTATAGTATCTGTGGCCTCGGAGCTGCGAGTGTATAATATTCGATAAAGTTCCTTATGAACATCATTGATTTTGTGACTTCTGTGTTTTTTACAGCTGAACAAAATCAATGATGTTCATAAGGGACTTTTCATGACTCTGTTTCTCGCAGTAACTAAAGTCACAGATACTATAATAAGAGCCTTCTACTTCCGTCTGTCAGTCAAAATTCCTACACCAGCACCTCGTTCATGCTTCCTGTGCGGTAGCCTTCCAGGTCAAGAGATACATAGGTAAATCCGTATCTTTTGAGTTTATCTACGATTTCTTTTCGAAGTTCGCTATCTAACATTCTTGGAATATCTTCCGGCAGGAGTTCGATGCGGGCATTTGTTCCATGAATACGAACCCGGAACTGACGAAATCCCTGTTCTCTAAGAAGGTCTTCAGCCCGTTCTACCATGGCAAGTTTTTCTTTTGTTATTGTCTCACCATAAACAAAACGGGAGGCTAAGCAGGCAAAGGATGGTTTACTCCATGTTGGAAGATTCATCTGTTTGGAAAGTTCCCTAATTTCTGCTTTGGTAAGTTCTGCCGCTCTAAGAGGACTTTTAATGCCAAGTTCGGTGATTGCCTGCATTCCTGGACGGTAATCTCCAAGATCGTCCATGTTAGAACCTTCTGCTACGCAGACCATCTGGTTTTCTTTCGCTTTTTCTAAAAACTTCTGAAATAATCCTTTCTTACAAATGTAACATCGGTTTGGCGGATTATGCTGAAATGATGGAAGTTCCGTATCTCCAAGATCAAGCACAATCTGTTTTACGCCAATATTTTTACAAAATTGTTGTGCTTCCCCGGATTCGCTTTCCGGAAAAAGACAGGACTTTGCCGTTAACGCAATCACATTATCCCCCAATGCTTCTTTTGCCGCTGCCAGAAGAAAGGTGGAATCTACTCCTCCGGAAAAAGCAACTGCTACTGATTCAAGTCCTTTTAAATAATCCAGTAATTTCTGATATTTTACTTCTAAATCGCTCATATCTTCTTTTTCAGCTTCTTTCCTTTTATCTTAATTTTTATCTTAATCTCTATCTGTTTTTTCTATATTTCTTATAATTTCTATGTTTCCCTTGTTTGTATTTTTTTACTCCTCTTGCGCAAGTCTTGTAAAGAAACAGGTACGGTTTCCTGTATGACAGGCTGCTCCGATCTGCTCTACTTTTGCTAAAATCGTATCTTTATCACAGTCGATATCTAAAGACTTCACATACTGATAATGTCCGGAAGTATCTCCCTTTGTCCAAAGTTCCTGACGGCTGCGGCTAAAATAAGTCATTTTTCCTGTTTCCAATGTTTTTTCAAAGGATTCTTTTGTCATATAGGCAAGCATCAATACTTCATTTGTCTTATAATCCTGTGTAATAACCGGAATCATTCCATCACTGTTTAATTTGAATTCGTCAAAAGAAATGGTGCTTTTCATTTATAGTGCTCCTTTCGTAGAAAGTACATCTGTAATTCTTGGATCATAGGAAGAAGCTTCATCTAAAGCTTTTGCAAACGCTTTAAACGCGGCCTCCATAATATGATGATTGTTACTTCCATGTATTAATTTTAAATGCAGATTCATTGCTGCACTGTAAGAAACTGCATAGAAGAATTCCTGTACCATTTCTGTATCAAACCCACCGACTTTTTCTACGGTAAATGTCAAATCACACACGCAATATGGTCTTCCGGATAAATCTACCGCACCAAGTACAAGAGTCTCGTCCATTGGAAGAAGGAAGTTTCCGAAACGGCGAATTCCCTTTTTATCTCCCACCGCTTCACGGATAGCCTGTCCCAGTACGATTCCAGTATCTTCAATCGTGTGATGGCAGTCTACCTCTAAGTCCCCATCCACTTTACAGGTCAGGTCAAAAAAGCCGTGTTTGGCAAAGCTATTTAACATATGGTCAAAGAAACCGATTCCGGTATCAATATCATATTTGCCGCTGCCGTCTAAATTCAGGTCAACAATAATCTTTGTCTCACTTGTATTTCTCTCTACATGTGCTTTTCTTTCTGCCATTTTTACTCCTCCTCAAAACGAACAGCGATGGAGTTTGCGTGTGCAGTCAGTCCCTCTGCCTGTGCAAATGTCTCAATATCTTTGTGAATTGCTTTTAAAGCATCTTTTGAATAGTAGATGATGCTTGATTTCTTTACAAAGTCATCGACATTTAATGGGGAGAAGAACTTCGCAGTTCCATTTGTAGGAAGAACATGGTTTGGTCCTGCAAAATAATCTCCAAGTGGTTCAGAACTGTACTCTCCGATAAAGATAGCTCCGGCATTTCTTACCTTTGTCATTACTTCAAATGGATTGGCCGTTACGATTTCAAGATGTTCGGACGCAATCGCATTTACTACTTCTAATGCTTCATCTAAAGTCTCTGCCTCTAAAATATAACCAAAGTTTTCAAGGGATTTCTCGATAATCTCTGCTCTTGATAACTTCTTTAAGTATCCTTCAATTTCTTCTTGTACTTTTTCGCCAAGTGTCTTACTTGTTGTCACTAAAATCGCACTGGCAAGTTCGTCATGCTCTGCCTGGGAAAGTAAGTCTGCCGCTACGAAATGCGGATTTGCAGTATCGTCTGCAAGAACAAGAATCTCGCTTGGTCCGGCAATAGAATCAATACTTACATGTCCGTATACCGCCTTTTTCGCAAGGGCAACATAAATGTTTCCAGGGCCTACAATCTTGTCAACCTTTTCAATAGACTCTGTTCCATAAGCTAATGCACCGATTGCCTGTGCTCCACCGACTTTATAAATATGAGTTGCACCAGCTTCATTTGCGGCAACTAAAGTAGCTGGTGTTACTTCTCCCTCCTTATTTGGAGGGGTTACCATCACGATTTTCTCTACACCTGCAACCTTTGCAGGTACAATATTCATAAGTACAGAGGATGGATAAGCAGCTTTTCCACCTGGTACATACACACCAACTGAAGCTAACGCTGTCATTTTCTGTCCAAGAATTGTTCCGTCCGGTTTGGCATCAAACCAGCTGTTTCTCTTCTGTTTCTCATGATACTCACGGATATTTACAAGAGATTTGCGGATAACTTCTACTAAAGAATCATCTACTTTTTCATATGCTGCCTTGATTTCTTCCTCTGTTACCTGAATCGTATCTTTTGTCAGCTTACATTTATCAAACTTTTCTGTGTAAGCAAAAAGAGCTTCGTCTCCTTTTTCCTTAATCTCGTCTAAAATGCCCTGCACGGTTCCGGCATACTGGTCGTAATTATTAGGGCTTCTTTTTAATAAATCACTTAAAATATTTTTTGTATTTTCTTTATTTACCTTTAAAACTCTCATTTTCTTTTCCTCTGGAATTTTTCTATTTTTGTTTTTATCTTTTCTTGGAAATATCACCAATCATTATCAGTAATTGATTTTTTAATATCTAATATTATTTATGCCAATATATCTCATACTAAATAGTATAATAATCTGTTTATTCTGCTACATCAACTCATTTAATATAAATATAATAAAGCGATGCAATAACTAAACTAGCTTATATTATTTACTGGCTTTTACTTACTATCCCCTACTAATATTTATCTCTATCAATTTGATACTTATCTAAAGTCATTAGCCTATTGCTGTTTCAGCTTACGCAGGTCATAAATCAGTTTACGAATTCTCTCCTGTTCCATCTTAAGACTTACCTGATTTACTACCATACGGGCAGAGAGATCACAAATTTCCTCTAAGACTGTAAGCCCGTTTGCCTTTAATGTAGAGCCAGTCTCTACGATATCGACGATAACTTCGGAAAGCCCGACAATCGGAGCTAACTCTACCGAACCGTTTAACTTGATAATCTCTACGGTCTGGAACTTTTTATTGTAAAAATAGTCTTTGGCAATGCTTGGATATTTGGAAGCAACACGAATAAGCTCACCATGCTGTAACTTTTCTCTTGCACTTTCCGGTCCACAGACACACATTTTACACTTTCCAAAACCAAGATCCATCACTTCATAAAGATTTCTTCCTTCTTCAAGAATCGTATCTTCCCCAACGATACCGATATCCGCTGCACCGTACTCTACATAAGTAGGAACGTCAGAAGCCTTCGCTAAGAAAAACTTAAGCTTTAAATCTTCATTGACAAAAATAAGCTTTCTTGTCTCTTTATCACGAATGGAATCACAGGTAATACCAAGTTTTTCAAACATATCCATTGTTTTATTGGCAAGTCTTCCCTTTGCCAGAGCAAATGTTAAATAACGCATCTTAATATTCCTCCCTGAATTCCTGTAATGTCTTTGTCTCCTGATCTCCGGAAGCCATATCATAAACAGTGACATTCTCCCCATCTAAATAGAGGATTCCTTCTGCTCCCTGATTCTTTCCAAAAGCAAGATATTCTTCTAACGTCTTTCCTTCTGTCATGGAAACGAGTTCCGTCCGCACTCCGGCATCTCTTAACTTTACAACTAACGGAATCGCATTCTGTCTGTCCTCTGATTTATAAAGAAGTAAAGAATAGGCATATTCTTTTAAGGAAATGCTGATATTCTGACGGCTTAATGCAGATAGTACATCATCAATCAAAATGGTAAATCCGCTAGCACTTGCTTCCTTACCAAACTGCGCTAAAAGATTATCATAACGGCCACCTTTTCCGATCGCATCTCCAGTTCCATAAGTATACCCACGGAAAATAATTCCTGTATAATAATCAAAATGGTTCACCATGCCAAGATCAAAACTTACATATTTCTCATATCCGTAAAGCTTTAACACTTCATACACTTCCTCTAGTCTGGCAATTGCTGCCTGACAACGAGGATTTATCGTAAGCTTCTTTGCCTTTTCAAGCATGGTAACATCACCATATAAATCATTATACTCAAGCAGAATGTTACGATAACAATCTTTCATAGATAAATCCGATAAAAGAATTTCCATTCCAAGAGCATTCTTATTCTCAATATATTCGTGAATCTGCTCCTTAACTTCCTCAGAAGCTTCTAACGCATCCATAATTCCTTTATAAAACTCTGCCTGCCCGATATCTATACGAAAATCCGTAAGACCTGCCGCAAGGAAACAGTCAATCATCATGATGATTCCCTCTGCATCTGCTTCCGGACTGTCATCATTGATAAGTTCCGCTCCCATCTCCGTCTTCTCAGTAAGCTTACCTTGATAACTCCTGTTATTTAAAAATGTATTCCCGCGGTAAGAAAGACGAAGTGGAAATTCACAGGCACTATAATACTTTGCCACACTTCTTGCAATAGAAGGCGTCATATCCGGGCGAAGCACTAACGTATTATTATTTCTATCAAAAAACTTAAACATTTCTACAGAACTTACAGTTCCTGTATCACTGTTAAATATATCAAAAAATTCAAATGTTGGTGTCTCAATATCCTGATAGCCGTAAAGCTCTAATATATGATGAATCCGCTTCTCCACCGCTGACTTTCTCTTACATTCTGAGTTATAAATATCTCTTACTCCCTCTGGAGTGTGGAGCAGTTTTTCTTTCATTAATGTTATCCTCCTAAATTAAAATCTCATTCACCACTTTTATAAAATTGTCTGAGCTATTCTCATAAAAAAATAATTTTATTACCTGTTTTCTCTTTTAATTTATAAAAATCTATAAAAGAAAGAGCCTGCATTCACAGACTCTTTTGTGACAATCTTCTTGTCCTTTAAATACTCTGTCACAATAAAGTGGTAACGCATTAAAACTGTTTATGATTATACTCGTGACCGCCCATTTTGTCAACCAGAGAACAGAACTTTTTCTAATTGATTCCTGTAAAATTAATTGAAATTATGGTCATCCATATCTCCATCCCCATCAAATTCAACAGGGTCGATGTGTGTTGTCACTATTACAAGGATACAAATCTTTTACCTCGCTTGTAATATAGGAACACAATTTTCCATCCACTCTCCCTGATGTGTTTTCATATCGTTTCTTTGCATTTTCAATTTCGTCTTTGAATCCTGTTTTATATATGAAAATTATTTTATAGGGATCTTCTTTTCCATTCTCATCATAACCGCCGATAATAACCTTTTCGACAATACTTTCAAATATTTCTCTATCAAACTCTTCCAATGTCTGATTTTTTAGTAATGCTTTTTTAAAATCTTTAAGTCTCTTTTGCAAACTGTTTTCACTATTGTATTGTTGTTCCAATTCAATCAAATCTTGGTTTGCTTTAAATATTTTTTTATCTAAATCTAAATCTGTCTCTTCATAAATATCTTTAGCAATACCTCCATCTAAATACTTATCTAATAATTTTCTTCTCCTATATTTCAAATTACGAATAGACTGATCTATCTTTTTGATTCTGTCTTTTATTGAATCGCCAGACAATGTCTCTTCAATCCTTTTTATAAATTCTTCTAATACATCTTTGTGATCAGAACATAGCATCTGATAAGATTCAACAAAAGCTTTTTCTATAACTTGTTCTGGAATGCCTTTAGCTTCTGGACAAAAACGCTTTCCTTTTCTTATATTCCTTCCACAATGCCATATAATTTTTTCGTATTTTGAATGACTATGCCAACATCTCCTTGATACAGTCTCTCCACAAAAGCCACATTCCAACATACTGCTGAATGCATATTGTCTACTATATTTTTCTCTTTTTCCAGTCTCTACTCCATTTACCCGCCCCTTACTCCGGCGCTGACGAATTTCTTGAGCTTTTTCAAAAATTTCTTTTGATATAATAGCTTCATGGTGATTTTCTATATAAAAACGGTCTTCCTCACCCATATTCGTTAATCTTCTTTTTGAAATCGGATCTACGGTGAAAGACTTTCCTAATAGTAAATCTCCCATATATTTTTCATTATTAATAATTCCCATCACACTTGAAGGAGACCACCGATTTCCATGAACTGTTGGAATTTCTTGTTCGTTCAATTCTCGTGCAATCATAGTGGAACCTGCACCAGCTACATATCTCTTAAATATATAGCCTACTGTTTTTGCCCCTTCTTCATTAATAGAAAGTGTTTTTGTTAATGGATCATAATCATACCCTAGACATTTTTGAAACCCTACAAGCTCTCCTCTTTTCATTTTCATTTTTAAGCCTTTTTTTACATATGCAGAGGTATTTTCTACTTCTTGCTGTGCAACAGAACTTAAAATTGTTAATAAAAATTCTCCATCCTTCAAGGTATTAATTTTTTCTACTTCAAAATATACCGCAACATTTCTTTCCTTTAACATTCTTACATATTTTAAAGTATCTAATGTATTTCTTGCAAATCTTGGAATACTTTTTGCAATTACTAAATCAATTTTACCAGATAGACATTCTTGAATCAATCTCTGAAATTCTTCACGTATATCTGCCTTTGTTCCTGTGATTGCCTTATCTGCAAATATTCCTGCAAATACCCACTGTTTATTATTCTGTATCAAATCTGTATAATATTTAATCATAGACTGATAACTCTTAGTCTGGTCTTCATCATCAGTACTAACACGACAATAGGCTGCTACTCTTAATCTCTCTATCTTTCTTTTTGAAGAAAGTTCTGTAGGTGTGTTAGCTTTAATTATTTTAACTTCCATATCCTCGCCTTTCTTGTATTCCTATCGTAGTGATACTATAATTGTATTATAATACACAGAAATAGTCAAGTAGTAATACTCGATACTACACTATAATCTTTTTTTATTGTTTTTTCTATTAATTGATACTCTTTTTCGCTTATAAGTTTCAACTGTAACAACTGTTTAAGCATTGATAACTGCAAGCTGTATCTTAGTAATTTTGTATTATCCATTTTCTCCTCCCGTTTAGCTTTGACCCCAAAAGAATGTGGCAGGATTACTTAATAAGTCATATCCTGCCACACGGCTTTCATTGTCAAATTCGGCATAAACTATGAAAATATAATTTATAGGTTGTTTTGTATACCCATTTGCTGCGTAATCATTGCAGATTACCTTAACCATAAAATTGTATGGTTCCGGCTCTAAGGTCTATGAGCCGACTGCCCAATCAGAAGTATCATTATATCTTTGCTCCACCTCACCGGTATCCTGGCATAAGTCTGTTACATACAAATGGCAAAATCATTTGATTTTCAAAGTACAGTTAGTTATCTAAGAAAGAAAGTCATCGCATATTCAAACTAAGCAGTCTCAAATTCTAAAGTCTTAGCAATCAATTTTGCCTCCAAACGTTCTCGCAAGTCTTCATCAATGTAGCTTTTATCACCATCTGTCCGAATTGATAATTTCACTATGTAAGGTTTATAATGCTTTAAAATTTTATCCATCGCATCTACATCTCCTTCCGTAGCTGCCTTAATCGTTTCAAAAGGTAATAATCTTTCTTTATTTTTTCTTGAATCTTTTTGCATTGTAACTATTCCTCCATTCCTCTTTTCTCCAGTTCACTTTTCATCAATTTAAGTGCTTTTTTCTTATGCTCATGTATTGTACTGTTTACTACACGCATTATTCTGGCAATTTCTGTATCGCTCATACCCAAGAAAAATGAAAGTAATATAACATCTCTTTTCTTTTGTGATAACAGATGTAATACTTCAGCAAGTAAATCACTTTTTATCCCTATGTCATATTCCAATACTTTAAACAGATGATCATCTGATCTGTATTCATCTGATACATAAAGTTCACCAGATTCTTCCGATGATAAATTCTCAATAGATTTCTCATGTTTTTGCAAATAATTTACATAACGATAATAGTCAACTGCTTCACCTCGCAAAATTTTATAACAGTATGCCTGAAATTGAATTTGAATTTTTCTTTTGTAAGAAGGTGATTGCTCCATTAAGGCTCACCCCCTTCCTACAAAAAGCAACGATTTCCCCCTTTCATTCTTTATCCCGAATGGGACACCCTGTTTTTTCGGTTCTTTTTGTAAAAAATTATTTTTTTGCAAAAAAAAGACGTTCTGTGTTTGCAGAACGCCATAAATATTTTAACATAGTATTTATTTTTTAAATAGTAATAATTATATAATATATATTATTATATTTTTTTATTAAAATAGATATTTTTCCATCTCATAAGCATTAGTTATTTCTAGTATTTTTTTATTATATTTCTTGTTAATTTCTTTATAAATATTTCAATTTTTAGATAATTAAAATTACATCTAACTCTCTGTTTATTCGCACACGGTAAACTATGCGTACCTTGACAAAAAAGCCGCCCTTTCGGACCAATGTCATTTAGATAAGACATTGCCCTTCGGACGGCTCATTTTATTTTTTTGATTTTATCTTCGTTCTTAATTCTTTCGGCAATTCATTCGACCATGGTAGCAGTCTGTCCAATTTTTCTGGTTTTGGAAATGCTCCTGTCTGAAGCAGTTTTTCTAGCAGAAACTGAATTTTTCACCTTCCTGTGTGTATTTCATTGCATTAGAAAGTAAGTTTCTGAAATTTACATCAGATGAACCTAATCCTCGTTCATCCATTCATGCTAGATGTTTTCTTTTGTGACAGTAAGCGTCTGATTTTTCTCAGCTATCTGTGAATGGAACATGGTATTGAATTTAGTAATAAAATCTAAAAGGTAAAAATCTACATACTTAAAGACTATTTTCCCTGCTTCAATATTACTCATATCCAGCACATCATTAATAATTCCTAATAGATGCTGTGATAAAATATCTATCTTCTCTGCACAAAAAATCTTGTTTTCATGATGATATCACACAAAAGAACGATGTGTTTTATTGTGCATCTTTTTATTTTTATTTGTGGCATATGTCAGCTATATAGTTGACGCGTCTCAAAAAATTAAGTATACTATGTTCAAAGGAGATAACTATTATGAGCTTTGAGAATTATTTTCCACTATGGAATGACTTAAATACAGCACAGAAAAAACTAATTTCAGACAATTTGATTACACGGAATGTAAAAAAAGGAACGATCATTCACAACGGAAACCTGGATTGTACCGGATTATTACTGGTTAAATCCGGGCAGCTTCGAACTTACATACTTTCAGATGAAGGACGAGAGATTACACTTTACCGTCTGTTCGATATGGATATGTGTCTTTTATCCGCCTCATGTATCATACGCTCCATTCAATTTGAAGTAACCATTGAAGCAGAAAAAGATACTGATCTTTGGATCATCCCTGCTGAAATCTATAAGGGCATTATGAAGGAATCTGCTCCCGTCGCAAACTATACCAATGAGTTAATGGCTACCCGTTTTTCTGATGTCATGTGGCTGATTGAACAAATCATGTGGAAGAGTTTGGATAAGCGTGTTGCTTCATTTCTTTTAGAAGAGACCTCTATCGAAGGAACAAACGAGCTGAAAATCACTCATGAGACGATTGCTAATCATCTTGGTTCCCACAGGGAAGTTATCACTCGAATGCTTCGATACTTTCAAGGCGAAGATCTCGTCAAACTCTCCCGCGGCAAAATCACAATCCTTGATTCAAAAAGACTGGAAACACTCCAAAGGTCATAAAACTGTTTTTCTGTAACATATAAAGAAGAATCCTCCATTTATCAGAATTATGAAAGTCATTCTAATAAATGGGGGATCTTTTTATATTACGAGAAAATTATAAAAATATTATGATTATTTTTAATAATCCATACCACATGCATATGCCTTTTCAATCAGCGCACGGTCATTGACAACTGCATCATAGAAGCGGAATCCGCCGGAGAAGTTGTATGTTTCATAGCCATTTCCTTCCAGAATACGACTGGCAATATAACTTCGCAGCCCACTCTGGCATATCAGGTAAACAGGCTTTCCCTTCTCAATTTCATTGATACGTTCCCTTAGTTCATCTACAGGAATGTTTTTGAATCCATCCATATGCCCCCTGTTAAATTCACCTACAGTTCTCACATCCAGCAACACAACACTTTTATCTCTAGAAATCTTATCCATATCTTCCAGATGCCATTGTTTTAAGGTACCTTTTGCTATATTGTCTATCATGAATCCTGCCATATTTACAGGATCCTTGGCAGAGGAATAAG
>OLPP01000629.1_pt1 | contig 22607 bp, 29 predicted proteins | sample 1643151 | NCBI WGS metagenome assembly OLPP01 (sample SAMEA3136679, study PRJEB25190) | human gut metagenome | biome: human gut; feature: human-associated habitat; material: faeces | place: Austria | collected 2013 | reverse complement strand
GAATTCGAATTCGATTTTTTGGGGATTTGAAAAAGATATGATTTTAGATAATTTTATGATATAATAGTTGAGCTGCCGCCCCTAGACAGGTGCAGAAAGGGGGTGAGTCCAGCATGGAATTATTCACATCGTTTATGCTTTCTATCTTGGCAAGTGTAATTGCCTACTACATTTGCAAATGGTTGGATAGAAAATAGCAGCTGGTAGCCAGCCTAGGGAATAAGCCACCCTGCCTAAACGGAATAGAAAAGCCCCAGAGTTCGTACCTCCGGGGCTTTTCGAGTACCAACATGGATACTCACATCGTTTTTGCCTATTGGCATTATAGCATATGTTAAATTTGAAATCAATATACAACTTTTGGCGTCTTTTAAAACAAAAAAACAGGAAATATCCCCGTTAAAAGATAATTCCTGCTTTCTGCAGTCTTTTCATGGTAGTGAGAAAATTACCAGGTCAACCCGTCTCTCTCATATGCTTCTTTTAAAAACTCTTCAACATCTTCCAATGTACATAAGTGATCATAATTACCATCATAGCAACCACTTCCCCATACAAGTTGATTATTCGATAAATCCCACACATTATATCCCGTATACGCATCCCCGTTGCAATCTCTGCAAACAGCACCGTTATACATATAATGCTGAAATCCTTTCTCGATTCTATAACCAGCCTCATAGGCTCTTTTTCTTAATGTTGTTAAGCTGTACATATACATTACCTCCAAAATAATAATTTTTATTTAACGGAAGTTCTGTAATGTCTTATAATATATTGTTCTATGCTATCAACCATGAGCTACTGCATCTTGACTTTATAATACCATAATTTCTCATATTTTCAACAGTATACTAATGTCATTTTTTTTCATTTTTGACACGATCGTACCCGAAGGTACACCGCTCTTACAGTCGTATTTCCTTACTTTTCCGAGATGCTCTCCTTGCAGTCTTTTACTAGAACATTATCTAGTAAAATAGAAAATTCTACATTAATTTATATATGATTTCTGACAGCGCAACATCTCTGAATATGCCATATTCCGCATTTTTAGAAGCACTTCGAACTACTTCCAGTTTTTCTTCGTCAACAGATAAAATTCCCCAACAAGGCATTGCCAGGTCCTTGGCATCATCCACAAGATGCGGTGGTATTGCAATCCAGAAGCAGTCAACATACTGGGTATATTCTGCCATTTTATCATCATGTTCTAAATCTGATCGAGATACTTTTATCTCAATTCCATGCAATTTTATTTGTCTGGGATATTTTGCAGTAATTGTTTCTGCAACTAAAGCGTCAATTCTCCTGGCATTTCGTGTTCCCGGAGAATCAACAGCAAATTCTCCAAATACTTTATATTTTGGTACCCGTCCCTGCTTCTCAATAGGCTCTCCTATCCAATGCCGGTATATCTCAAGAGCTGCCATAATATCCATTGCAGTAATTTTTTTCTGATCAGGTTTGATTGCTTCGTCTGTTTCTTTCTGCTCTTGGAGCTTCTGCTTATCGTACCCATTAACTGGATCAGGAATACCTTTTTCAGCTCGACAACGTTTAGCTGCTACCAATGCGCTTGATAAGTCTTTTCGCTTAAGTTCTCCTTGCTGTATTTTCTCAATCAGCTGATCCGCAATTGCAGTATTATTACCAGCAATTCTCTCTGCCAGAACTAAATTGTCTGGTGATACTCTCTCAATATCGTCAAAAGAAACTTTCTTTCCTCTGGCTTCCATTCGCTTTAAATATTCACTATAAAAAGCTCCTGCTTTTTTTCTGCGCCATAACAGTGATACATGAATATGCATGTTTTCAGCAATTTTATTTACCCATTGAGTATAGGAGCTATAAGTATTCTCATATAATTTCTCTGATTCTACCTCTGACATCAACTGATAAATTCTTATCCATGATGCTTTATCTGCTTCAATAACAGTTTGAATTTCCTTTTCTATTGTAGATAAATCCATTATCCTTCTCCTCTTTTCAGTATGGATAGATATTTGATCATTATCAGACTATAATCTGTATATTATAAATTTACTCTATCATAATCTAGTAAATAATGTAATATTATTTTTACCATCTATCCATCAAGGTATCTATTAAGTCATAAAGCCCCTTATAACAGGACATAAAATCTTCCAGTTCTTAAATCATGATTCTTTGTTTTTCCGTCATATCCATACCTTCCTACTGCAATTTTTCCAAAATATCAAATATGCTTTCCTGTCCAGGTACTTCATTTTTATTTGCAGATTTTTTTACGCTATTTGGGGGTTCTATCATCGGCTGTGTTTTTCTCACATTTACTTTATTTCTGGTAGACTGCTTAATTTTAGATGGATCTATATGAAATTCAGATACTGCCTCAAACTGAAATCCCGTCACAGTTCTACCTCTCTTGATATTTGTGTATGTAATCACAACGCCACAATTCTCTTCGATTTCTCTAATTGCTTTATCCAACACATATCTTTTAATATCGCTTAAACGTTCAAATTTCTTCTGAGTGCCGGTAACTTCTCGTATCTCCTGCAAACTTAATTGAAAAGCTATTGTCTGAGTTAATCCTGGCTTCTGACTGTTCATCTCTCGTTGCATAAGATGCCAAATTGCCATGCTGTAAGGACTTTTCATTTTTAAGAAATCTGCCAGTAATGGCTGTGTAAAGCTCCCCTTTATCATGAGAAAATAATCGGTCATTCGCTTATTTAAAGCAAAAACGATATTAGCATTGTCCATATAACATTCCGCAAATAACGGATAATTCTTGAATTTAACAGTGCTGCTTTCCGGTTTGATTTTTATAAACCCCTTAGAAAGTTCATCCGCAATTGACTCTCCCTCTCTGTAAACATTACTGGGGTCCACATCCATCAATGCGGCAAAATCCCTAACAGAAAGAGAATACTCATAAAATTCTGTATCCGTTACTCTGCACTGGCCAATTGCTACATATAGAAGTTTCCTTGCCTTTAGGCTTATATTTTCCAACCCACAGGCTGTTATAAATTGATTTGATGTAACAGTCCGGACAGATTCACGAGTGTCTATCTCTCGTTTTTTCAATTCATTATTTTCATCCGTGCTCCAGATATGCTCTGCTAAATCCATATAAAATCCCCCATACAAATGATGAATAAATCATACCATTTAAAACGATAAAATTCAAGTGAAAATTCTCGTTTTAAACTGTGTTTTTCTCGTTTTTAAAATTATGGCGTTCTCTCTGTAAACTGTATAAATCTCGTTTTTAAACTGTATATTTCTCGTTTATTACTGTATATTTCTCGTTTTTATGTCTCAAAAACCCAGTAAAATCAAGGGTTTCAAGGCCCCCTAAACGTTAAACGATATAAACGTATATAATATATACACGTATGAAAACGCATCTTCTGTTTCCGATTAAAATAAAACCCCAGTCAAACTGACCGAGGTTTCATCGAATTTATTTATTGCTATTATTCATATAATCTTCTTTATATCTTTTCAAAAATCTGAAATAGGTACTGCGACTAATCTGCATAGTTTCCATGATGTTCTCCATCGAGATTCCCGTTCTGATAAGGTCACTGAACATCTTATACTTTTTTTTCTGTTTATCATCATTCTTCTTCCTACCGGCTCCACGCGGATTCTTCAAATTTTTCGAACGTTCCTGAAGATTTTTATTCTCATCTTCCAGCTTCCAGATTTTCCGCTGCGACTTTGAAAGTTCTTTCTCGTGCTTATCAAGCATTTCAGACATTGACTTGTATGCCTCTGTTGTTTCTTTGTGGCGTTCCTCAACACTGTGTTCTAGGTCTTCAATCTTTTGCTGAAGGACTTCATTGCTTTCTTGAAGCTGTTTATTCGCAAATTTTAACCGTCTACAATCACTATGAGCAACTTCAAGTTCATGGGTTAACGTCTTGTAGTGCCATGAATCTTTGTAAGCGTCGCTTCGTATGTCTTGAGCGTATGCCATGTTTTCAATGGCAGAATCCCTCTCTAAATTCAACAGCCTGATTTCTTCATTTGCTTTCCGGTTCTTTTCCTGGCTATTTGAAAGCTGGCTCTTTAATGTTTCCACCTGATTCTTTAAATACCTCATGCAAGCCTGATCAGCTTCATAATAGCTTGATTTGAGATAGGCTTCATCAGTTGCATCATTTAATTTCTCAACCATCTGTTGTAGCCGCTGAATCTGCGCTCTGGCTTTCTTCAGTTCCTGAAGAAGTTGTTTATTTTGTTCTTGTAATGCTTCTCGTGTCATACTGCCAGCTCCTTTCTGCTGATATTTTTATTATAAATCTTTATAGATGCAGTTTCAATAATTAATTTTTGAGATTTTATCATATTGATGAACCTGATCTAACAAATAGTGAGGGTAGATATACTTTCATCATTCAAACTTCAAACCACATTCCCAAAACGGGAATCACTTCTCATATCCACGTAGAAACGCCGTATTTGCCCTTAAAATCAATTTTTATACCATGTTGGCATATTTTATCACTGAATGATGCAAAATGGAAATTTGAGTCGTTTTAGAGTGATACAGATGCCCTTTTTATTTTTCCGCGGGAAATTTGAGACATAGGTGTAAGAGGGGCCTTTTTGTTTCTCGGAAAAAATTGCGCGGGTTATTCGGCGGGCCCCCTCTTTCTGTACAGACCCCCCCCGGGTATGCTTTATTCGGACATAAAGAAAGGATTTCCACGCATGAAACAGTGTGGAAACCCTTATAATCATTAAGGTCTAGCTATATATCTATTAAAAGATAGATTAAACAATCAATACATATATCTATTTCTTTTTCAATCGTGCATCTTTATCAATATCTGCCAATTCATGCTCTAAGTTTCTGCGATAATCTTCTTGTTCTTCTGGCGTAATTGGTGCAACCTGATCAATCCAATGCTGAATAGCATATAATGCCAGGTCTTCAGACTTAATGTTCTTTGTTGCAATATACGCTTTCCATTCGGCTAGCTTCTGTTTTTCTACCCATGTTGTGAATGTCTTATGTGTTTCTTTCTTTGGTTTCTTTTTCTGCTTTGGCTGAGGTACTGTGCTGGTAGCTGAGAGGACTTGTTTCATTTTAGATTCTGTATTCTGCTCTGGAATATGCGCACGATTCTCACGATCTGATTGTAACTTCGCCTGCAACGCATTCTTATTTATCGCCATGTTCATCCTCCAAGAATTCGTCTACGAAATTGTTATAGTCTTCTGCAATGCTGCTGTTCTGAGAATAGATATCTTCCTGCATAACCTGAGACTCATCCATCACGATAGATTGTCGTATAGTCGTCTTATAAAGCTTGGTCCCGAGTTGTTCTGCAGACTGCTGCACCTCATCTAATAATAACCGGTTGAGAACAGTTCGCTTATTAAAACGAGTCAGCAACACTCCATTAATTTTAAGGGTTGGGTTTCTGTCTTCTCTGATTTCGTCGATAAATCGTGAAAGCTGGTTCATACCCTTGAGGGAGAATCTACTTGCTGTAAGGGGAATGATTACGCCATCGGCAGCAGCTAACGCATTGGCCAATAAGATTCCAAGACTTGGAGCAGTATCTATAATGCAGTAGTCATAGCGGTCCTGTATAGTTCCCAGAGTTTTCTTGAGCATGGTTTCTCTACCGATTTGCACGAATTCGGAATCTGCTTTGGTGAATAATAGATCGCCTAACAATAGGTCAACCCCTAATCGAATATTTACAATTGCATCCTGGATGGTGGCCTGTCCATGGAATACATTGTACAGTGTAGCGGATGCATTCTCCGTATCAACTCCGCAGTAATCACATAAGTTGCACTGTGCGTCCAGATCTGCCAGCAATACTTTATAGCCTCGGTTTGCCAAGCCGATACCCAGAGCGTGAGTCGTGGAAGTCTTCGCACATCCGCCCTTTTGGTTTGCCAATACAATAGTTTTCATCATTTTGCCCTCCTATTTTCTGATACATATCTTACACGGATTTGTGGTATGTGGCAAGATATATTAATCTATAAAAATATCTATTTATACATAGATATAACGGTCTAGCTTTAGATAGATATCTGTAATATTAAAGGAAAAGCGGTATACAGAATCATCCATATACCGCCCGATATTTTAATCTAAATCATCTGAATAGTACTCAATCAATCGTTCTTCCTCTTCCTTGAGGAGATCTTTCAGATCATCTTTAAAATCTGCTTCCAGTTCTTCTTTTTCCTCTTTCCACTGATCATCAATTTCCTGCTGGTCAATGTCCGGATTGTCTGCAAACTTTTCAGTGAACTTCTCATATTTTTCTGCCGACGGGAGTTTACTGCGAACGGTAAGGCGGTATATGTCACCCTCTGGGATAACTTTTAATTCCTGCTCTCCTCCATCAGTAAGGTATCGGTGTTTTACCGACCCCTTACAATGTGCCGTAACTGCATCCGCTGGTCTTTTATATCCCAGTGCTCTCGCTACATCATTCGCCACAAAATACGGTTTCCCGTCAATTTCTATTGTTCGGATATCTCCGAACTCTTCTGAATTAAAAATCTGTAATTCGTTCATATATCTCCTTTTCTTATTAATCGGATTTCAAAATTTCATCTACCGAAGTTTTTAAATAATCAGCGACCTTTTTCACTTTTTCGGCAGATGGGGAAACTTCATTCCATTTGCAAACACTACCTTGCGAAAATCCGAAAAAACCAAACGATTTGTGATAAAATTATCTTATAATTTTACCAAATTTACGTTCCAACGTCTCGTAGATATTGGAACTGGAATTATTATCGGTGTCGCTGCTTCTGCTATCGCACACCATTTCGGGTGGCAATAATCCTAGTGCTTTCATAAGAATAAGCATATTAAATGCAGGAATATCTTTTCTTTCATCAGACCACAACAAATTCAAGTCACATACGTCTTTAAATTGTTGATCTGTCAATTTAATACCAACATACTCAAAGCCTTTCTGCGATGTATCTATGCGGTAAGGCTTTGCTTTTTTCTTTCTTTTAAAAAGCATTATTTCACCTCCAATATCGTTTCGGAATGTCGAGTAGCATAAGATAAATATAACGCAAAATCTTTTGTGATTGGATTTTGTTGAGCATTTTCATTATTTCTTTCTTGTAATTCATGTTATACCTCCTTCAGATAAAGGTATTCCAGCAGCTTATATACCCGTCGTAATGTTTCTTCTGTTTTTACTTTATCAAGTAAAACAATAATCTTTTCTTTATATTCCTCACTCATATTTCAGCACTTCCTCCTCTTCTTCCGCTATATCTTCAATGAATCCCATGATACAATATAAAATCTTCGCACTCTTTAATTTGCTAACCATATCACATATGTTACTGCGATATTTTTCGGCATCTTCTTTTCTGTAATCCATGGCTATTTCTCCATTTCATCCAATTTTTCAAATGTTTTTTGAGTTTTACAAACATAATCGCACATAATAAGAAGTTCCTGACACATATTTTCTTTATCGTAAGCAAAAGCTAAAGCATCATCCCTACTCATTTTCTTCGTACTGTAAAAATCATAATGTTCCATAAAATTATCAATGAGGAATTTAAGTTTATTAATACAATCTCCGGTCTCAAACATAGCGCGTTCTTTGTCTCGGTCGATTTCATCTAAGTTTTCACTTTTGAGTTTCTGCAGTTCTGTTTTCAGCTTTTCAATTTCTTTCTGCTGATCTGCAATTATTTCGGATGCGAGTGTCGGTACTTCGTCCTCACAAGAAGAATCTCGCTGTTCATCTACCGGAAGTTCTTCATAATCTTCCGGATTAAATTCATTATCTTTCTGATCTGCTTCATGCTGTGCAGTTTCAAGGCGGTCAATGAGCTCTCCCAGGCATTCAACAGTCAGTCTCTCGCGCTTCTGATTAAGTAATCTCTGGATTCTGCCAGCGTGTTTCGCCATTAATTCCGCTTCATGCTGTTTCATTGCCTGCTCTTTGTCTTCAGGCGTTCCAGTATATTCCTGTTCAAACTGCTGCATACGCTCCGGAAGCAGTGTCCGATAGTACATTTCCCATTGCAGTTTTTCATATTTTTTCAGTTCTTCGTTGATTTTAGCATCATAAATTTTAGCAAATTCCATATTCCTTAGCCCTCCATTTTCTTTTTCTTTAAAAGCTTGTTATCATCAAACCAATTCATAGGATTACCGCTGAATTGTGTTTTCGGCTGCATGATAGTGCTGTGGTTGATATTGCGGATTACTCCCTGCTTGGTTGTAATCGCAAATGTATTTATCACTTTTTTATCCTGCATTTTCACATCTCCTTATCAATATCCAAATAGGATCCAGTCCATCAACATCCAGATAGGCATTGAAATAATGATTGCAAGGACCAGCAACTGCAATGTCTGGATAACTTTTCGTTTGATGGTTCTTTTGAGTGCTGTTTTGAAACGGTGCTGCCACTGATCATAAGTCATTAATGTGCGGTGTTTCATGTCAATTCTCCTTGTTATGGAGGGGACAGGTATGGTATAATTCCTGTAGCCCCTCATTTGATGAGTTGTCGGGTTACTTGCCCCTATCAGAGGACCAGTCTGGTAAGGGCTTTCTTATTAAATAGGTTCTACCTGCGACTTGCCGAAGAAACTTGCTTTATATTCAGCTCCGTCTCCCCGGCTTCCCCAGATCAAGACGGCACCAAATAGTGCTTTGCTTCCGTGAATCACTTTGTAGCCGGCTTCTTTCCATTTAGTAAAGGTATTAACCTGCTCGGTGACTCCTGCTGCCTGTTTTGCAGTTTCGATTCTCTTTGCATTGATTTCTTCTGCCTTAGCAGATAACCAAGCTCTATGAAGTGCTTCAGCAAAATTGATGCCTTTTGTCTTGCGGTAAATCTTCCAGGCTTTCAACATAATCTTTGACAAGTTATATCTCATGTCTCGTTCCTCCTTTATTCGGGATTCCCATCAGCCCCGGCAGGCTTTAAACATCTAGCGTTCTACTTAGTGCATCTCAATCTCTCTTATCCTGTTTCCCGGTGTTATGTGATACTCTTGCTTTCCCTTACGGTACTCCCGTCCACCTTCGCTGTTGTTCTGTTCCCTTGAACTGATTACAGTATACTATATACGTACACATACATCAATTGACATTATTTACAAATATACGTACACATATTTGTGAAAATTATATGTGTACATATATTGCTTTTGGTGATATAATTGGGATACAGTGGAAGAGGTGCATATATTTAACACTTTTCTACTGTATTAAAAAACAGAAAGAAGGTGCACTATGCCGTTATCAGAAAGTCAAAAAAAGGCAAATACAAAATACCGTGAAAAAAGTATTAAGCGTATTCCCCTAGACGTCCAAAAAGATAAATATGAAGAAATAAAAACGGCGGCTACGGCAGCTGGTGAATCTGTAAATGGGTACATTAAAGATTCTATAAATAAAAAAATGTATACAGTTGAATTGGAATTGAATAAAACTGCGAACTGGAATGCAGATCTACAGGATAAGCTGGAAAAGTATCTCTTAGAACCAGACAATATTGTTAGTGAAGTTTCCAGAAATGCGAATTCAGGAGGCGAATACAGTATAAGCTTAAGGTTTAAAGAAGAATCAGCAGAGAAGAAACGTTTGAAAGTAGTCGAAGAAATAAAGAAAATTCTTAAGGAATATGATATTGAAATAATAAAGAAGGCTTGAAACTATGTTCTGTATATGATATAATAAGATAATCGAATATCATTATTGCTTTTTCTATTTTCATTCAAAGGAGTTGCCTATGCCGAAGGTAGCTCCTTTTTGATTACATTTTCTGAAGAATCCCTGACAGGGTAATTGACAGATAATAATGTAAATTATGGTTCAATTTAAAAGAATCAAAACTTTAAAGTATTGACACCAAAAACCAACAGATGTAAAATCAAGGCATAAAACGGTGTCATAACTTAGTGTCGCTAACGAAAGGAGAAAATAGTAAATGATATTCGGATATTGTCGTGTATCGACAAAAGGACAGGCTAAAGACGGCAATAGCCTGGAAGCCCAAGAGCAGGAGATACTTTCAAGGTATAATGATGCTCAGATCTACAAAGAGGCATATACTGGAACCACTACGGACAGACCCGTGTTTAATGATGTGATCCAGAAAATGAAAGAAAAAGATATGCTGGTAGTTAGTAAGCTGGACAGGTTAGCACGAAACACAGAGGAAGGAATCAAGATAGTAAAGGATTTATTCCAAAAAAAATGCTCTGTTCATGTTCTTAATGTCGGATTACTGGAAGATACAGCTATGGGGCAATTCTTCATAACTACTCTCTTAGCTGTAGCAGAACTTGAACGAAACCAGATCATTGAACGCTGTCAAGCTGGTAAGGCAATTGCCAGACAAAACCCAGATTTTGTAGAGGGTAGACCAAAGAAATATAATCAAAAACAGCTAGACCATGCGCTAGACCTATTGTTAGACCATTCATACAAAGAGGTGGTCCAGATGACAGGAATCAGTAAATCAACGCTGATCAGGTCAATGAGAAATAAGAAATGTGACTAACGAAAACTCGCTAAAACATCCTAAAACATTCTAAAATAGCGTAATTGGACTTGATATACGGGTATAAAGATGGTATATTAAAGATACAAAAGGGAAAGCCAGCACACAGCGACCTACCCTAATAATTTAATAAGCTGTTTTATCAACAGCCGTTCACTATTGCAGTAGTGGGCGGCTATTTTCTTTTCCCGAAGATCGTATAGCACAATCCTACGAGACCGACAATGAAGATACCTGTCTGAATTAATTCAGAATATGTAATCATTGGCATCCCTCCTTTCTTTCGTCTGGAGGGTTACCCCTCCGAAGAGGGTAGGCCGCCTTTTGTGTGTTCTGACTTTCCTTATTGTGATTGTATCACAATCCTATAGTAATCAGCAACTTAATTATGATGTTAATCCATTCGGGAAATATAAAATATTATGACCTGCGGATGGAATCTCTTTGATATATTCATCCGGATTCTTGCCTGCTGCACGAAGTTCGTTCTTCATCTGCTCAGCTCTTGCGACAAGCTCCTCACGAGATTCTCCAGTAATTTCTTGAAGCTCGTCCAGTGTGAAATACTCTCTTTCTCCGGTTTCCTTTCCGAGACACATCCGAACGCCATTATAGGCGGCTCTAACAGAGAATCCTCGCTTTATTCCATTTTCAATCATATTCCGCAGAAGTTCTTTGGTTGTTCCATACTTTGAATAAGTGGAAAACAAATTATTTACTGCATCATTTACTGTCATTTGCATCACCTGTTCCTTTCTGAGATTCCACATTGGCAGCAGGTACGATTTCGTCCACTGATGGAACCAGTTCTGTGCCGTATAGTGTTTTTTTGATTCCTAATCCGATTTTGGCATAATCCCCGATCTGAACAGGTGCGTCTGAGAATGTTTTGACCTGTGCCGGCGTTTCATTAAATTCAATCTCAAGTGTTTTCATCGTGTATGGTTTCTTGTTGCTTTTTGAAATTCCTGTATATGTGGCGATTCCGATTATTTTATATAAATTATTATTCTCCATTGTGTTTATCTCCTTTTCTTTATCTATTTTTTTGATTTTTCTAACCGTTAGAAATGCCGTAGGCGGCAGCAGTTGTCAATATTGCTGATCTGAGTTGAGAAGCAATCCTCCGAATTCCTCTTTAATCTGCTCCAGACTTTCTTTTGGTTTATTTGTATATGCAATTTCTGTATCAATCGGAGAATTTTCTGAATATTTTTGCCAGTTTTTTGTCAGCCAGATATATGTAGTAGGATGAATTTTCCCAGACATACCAGCTTGTTCAAGAAAAGCATATATCAATTGTTTGACTTGCCGTACGGATTCTTTTCTGCGTTCAGACACTCCAAAGGTTCCTTTTTCCCAGTCATTCAACGTTTGTCTGGTTATTCCGAGTCCAGCGCATAAAGTTTCGATACCTGGTCTCATTTTCTTACGCTTGCAGAAATCTATAATTTGGGAAACTCTCTGTTCAAATTCTTCATCTTGCTCTGGTTTACATGATATTTTCCCGAGTGCTGCCAGTTCCTGAAGAGAATTTATAGAAGTCTCCACAAATTCATCTGGTAAACGGTCAATTTCAGCATTTGGATAATTATTTTTCGGCATTATAATCGCCTCCTCTCGTTACTTTTTCGGATGTCAAGTTTATGCATTGTAGTTATAAATTCATTCGTCATTTGTGACGAATGCAGGGCGTTATAAAACAGGTTTCTCCATTTCCGGAAGCTCCAGAGCTGTTCTGTGTTTGGCTGCAATCTGCTGCGCTGTCTGAGTTGGAGCATTAATTCCAGAATCTGAAGATGTAGTTATCTTAAATTCGTTTGTATTGAGGTAACCATGATTATTCGCCACGTCGTTCAAATAGACAACAGGCGGAATCTTGAAACGAAAAGCAAGCTGTTTCTTTGCTGAGAGTATGCTTTCTTTGATGTAATCAATCAATTCCTTCCAGGTATTATTCCGTTTGGCGTAGTTAAGGACCGTCTGTTTAGTTACGCCGATGAACAAACACCACCCCTCTATATCTGGAATCAGCTTCTCGTCATTTTGGCGATTGGCTTCTGTGATATATTCAAAATACATCTGGGTTGCAGAAACAAAACTTTCGATTCCCTGCGGATCATCTGCATAATCTGGAATTCGGCCAGCTTTTCTGACATTTAATTGTTCAATGGCTACGCCTAATATGGCCGATAAATCAGGCATATCACCGAGTTCTTCATTGTCTTTGCAGTATTTTTTGGAATATGCGCCTGCAATGCGGACGCCATGCTCATCTCTCTTTCGGATTAATTCGTTTGACATATAACTCACCTACCTTTTTTAGTATCAATTAATCGTTTGTTACAGTTGCTTTTCTTATTGGCAGCATTTCCCTCAAGCATCCGCCTGCAGAAATCGGTCCAGTGATCCAGAGCGTGTTTCCGGGTACGTGGAGCGGGCTGTTTATTTTTCTGCGGCATTCGTTGGTTCCTCCTTTGCTCTCTTATTAATTTCGGCGGTGATCAGAAGCACCATTTGCTCTGCAAATTCACCCTCCGGGATATTTTTATATTTGTCTCGAATACGAACAGCGTCATTGGTAAGCTGTATCCATCCGGCATCATCGGTCTCGGAACATCCAAAGAACTTTTTATGTAACTGGCAACAATCAGCCCAGATGCTCCAATAAGGGGTGTCTTTTAATGATTTTCTCATGTGGTCTCCTTTCTAAGTTGTGAGTCCTGACAAGGAAGAAAGCTCTTGCTATTCCATTTGTCAGGTATGTTTTGTTTTTCTATATGTATAACCATTGATAGGTATTGATAACCATTGATAGGTATTGATATATAAATGTTTATCAATATAATCAACGGTATGAATACATAAATACAAATACGTCCAGTAAATCAACGGCTATCAATGGTAATCAACGGTATCAATGGTACTTACATACATAAGCTGTCATTCTTCAAACGGACTGGCAACAAATGAAAATCTGTGTTTCTTGCTTCCACTCCCGTTATTAATCGTGTTATATTCAATAAGATCTCTTGATCTAAGCTCATCTTGAAGTGCTTCAATATTTTTGCCTAGTTGCTGCGCTTTTACTTTAATCGGAAATCCATATTGGATGGATAAGTTTATAATGTCGGTTGCACTGCCTGTCCATGCTTCTTTATTATTTTCTTGCAATATTTTTCGGATAGTTCGAACGATAGGGTTCTTTTCATAAACCTCTGTAGCCGTTCGCTCAGCTACCTGTTCGGTGCTTCCTTCTATTTGCCAGCGGAATTTTGTGAAATCAAACCTCATTTGATATTCTTCTTCTTGTATATCACGTCCAGTAATATTCATCTTTGCAAAACCGGTTTCTTTATCCGCCCGAGTCATCATTATGGCTGTGTCGGCAGCTCCCATAATACCAGTGGTGCCATTAATATTCGCAAAAGGATCTGTTTCGTTAACGAATTTTGAAGTATGATGAACTAAAATCATTGCCAATCTGTGTTTATCAGCAAATTCTTTTAACCTTCCGCAGTCCTTGTAATCTTTTGAATAAGCATTTCTGGAATTATTCATTGATCTAACCATTTGAAAAGTATCGATTATTATAAGTTGTGTATCAGGATTTTTTTGAACAAACATTTCTAATTGGTCAATCAGCCCATTATCAAGATTAGCAGCTGATCTTGTTATGTATAGATGTTCCGGAGCGGGGCGTCCATTAAACACTTTCTCCTGACGTTCCTTAAGTCTATATTCACTATCTTCCAATGCTGCATACAATGCAGTTCCTTGGCGAGTCATTCTATTTAGAAACTTAGTTCCTGTTGCTACTGATATTGCCAAATCCAGAGACATCCAACTTTTAAAGCTTTTGCTTGGTGCTACCAATAGTGTCAGTCCCTCTGGAATAAGGTTTTCTACTATAAATCTAGGTGGTTCAAGTTGTTTCTGGCTCAGCTCTGCACTTGAAATAAATGATAAAGCCGGTATTTCTTTTACTTTCTTTATTTTGCCATCTTCAGTTATTGCCACGCATCAACTCACCTGCCTTTCATGTCGTTCGTAACAATTGTACGAGTGGTTTGGTAATTCTAAATCTTTTTTTGTTGTTTCAAGGCCAACCAGTTCGTTAGCTCTGATGATTGTCTTGTTTCTTTGATTGACTGCCATACACCAAATATCAGACAGTGGTTCAACGCGTGGACTTACCAGTAGATTCTCACAAATACTAATGGTAGCTTTCAGGTTGTCCATTTCAGCGACCCATTTTTGTTTCCCAACTGCCTTCCGCAGTTGATCGGCTTCGCGTTGCCGCTTTAATTTTTCAAGCTCAGCAGGGCTGATACCGCCATTTGTATCAATGTTGAGATTAAAATATCCGATTAAATATTGCGCAGCTTGCCAATTGTCAACGCCCAGTACAAGACTGGCAAACTTCAAAGAGTCGCCGCCTGTGGCAGAGCTAAAATCATAAAATCCACGGTTCCCGGGATAGATTTTGCAGGATGGTGTCTTTTCATCCTTATTAATTGGGCTGTGCGTGAAACCTTTAGAATTTACGGTAAATCCAAGGCACTCAGCTACTTGCTGACAGGTCAATGCTTGGTTAACTTGTTTAAAAATTTCACTCACTACATGCCTCCAAATTCTTCCGGTATAATTCATCGATTGCGATTCGGATTCTTTCTTTTCTTTCTGGCGTAAGATCTGTCTGAAGCCACCTGCAGAAACTAGACGCAGATATATGCATTTGAGCCGCTACTTCATATGATCTAAGCCGCTTCTGAACAATCTCCTGTCGAATATCCATATTTTTCACAAAAATCCCTCCTTTTTTAGTTTTTAGTAATAATGATTATTGACTTTTGGATTCAAAAAAAATAACGCTTTTTTGAAATAAAAAAAGACGACAAAAACCAAGGGTGCAGATACAATCTAGGATCTTTCTAAGGTCCTTTCCTCTTTCCGATCTGCTCGGTTTTAATCGTCTAATAATTGCATATATTAATTGTCTATTGTTGTCTATCTGTATTCAATTGTCATTTATATTATAGCACAAAATTCTACATATTACCAGTGCCAGGAAAATAAAAAAAATAGAGCAGGACAAACATTGCTGCTTGCCTGCTCTTTTGAATTACCCTTCAAACAGTCCAACCCCAGATCTGTTCCTGTATTGTCGGTCTTTTTCTTGAAGATATCCAATCAAGTGTCCATCCGCATAGATTGCCATGCCATTAAGACTATTTCTGACTGCTTGTCCGAGATATTCATTGTTATTAAATGCATTACTGCTAATTGCCATAATTTCTCTTTCGACCGTATCCATAAAGCCACTCATATCTATTTGATTTTGATTTTGAGTGTCAAATCTTTGCTTTTGAAAAGCATAATTTTGAGAAATTATATCAGTTGATGGTGTTTGTATCTTTTTAATTTCATTGCTGATATCTTGAATTGTACTTTCCACCCGAGGAAGTTTGGACTGCATACCAACAATCATGCCTTCGACAGTAAATCCGCCAATCTCTGCCATGACTCGCGAAGGGCTATTAATTTTGAGAGAACTTCGGATTTTGCTTGCAACATTCTCAGCAATTGCCTGAGCGTTCTTGTACAGATGCTGAGTTGCCGCCTCGACCATACCGTTATTCATTCCAATGATGGCGTTCCATCCAACACTGTGAAGAGAGCCAATGCTATTGTTAATTTTAGCTCGCAGTCCCTCAAACCACGTAAAAGCCCCATCAAAGCCAATGTCAAGTCCATTCTCGAACCCAGAACCGCAAAATTTAGCCAAGTTTTCAAACCACTTCGACGGAGAGTGAATGCCGAGAGAATCTTGAGCAGGAGTTTTCACATTATCATCAATCATCTTATTTGTAGCATCTTTGACAGCTTGGGAATTTTCTTCCATTCCCTTTGTTATTCCGCCTGTCATATTCGTACCGGTAGTCTTTCCGATGCTCTCTGCCGAAGTCGTATCAATCTCATCCAGAACGCTTTTAAATGCTTCTTTTACCTTTACGCCGGTACTTGGGTCAATGCTTGTCAGTCCGGTGATAAACCATCCGTTTGCGTCTGCACCAAATGAGCTGTATTCTGGAAGAACTTCGGATATTCCTAACCTTAGTGGCTCTGTCAGGGTTGATGTGGCTTTTTCTTTGAGGGTCGTATCATAATCATCAATAGCCTTTCCAAACTGCACCATCTGACCATTTCCGAGGTTGTAGAAGCCATTCTCATCTGGCTTTAATCCGTCTTGAATCGCCTGATAAATCGCAATAGCCTTATCGCCAAGAATCTGCTTTCCGTTTTCCCAGATACCGCCCATCTGATCTATTGCATTTGAGGACTCAACAATCAGATTTGCAAATGTGATCTGCTCTTCAGTAGACTGCAAAGTATACAGTTTAGATATAATTGGATCCGGATTAATTGTGTTAATCGCTTCTGCAAAAGATTTTATCTGACCGTCTGCGGTACCGGCACCTTCACTCGCATGAGCTACCAAGTTGTAGAATGACTGTAAGTCACTGTTTGTGTTATTGATTGATACAGCCAGTTCATCTGTTGACACACCCGCCGCTACCATGGCGTCCCTCATACTGGTAAATATTGTCGTGGTACTTGTCCCGGCAGCAAATGAATTAAGCTTCGTAGAAAGCGTATCAAACGTCTGGGATGTAATGATTCCTCTTTCGTTGAGGTCTTTCAATGTAGCAGATAATTGACTTGCAGTTGAACTTGAATTATTCGACTGTTCTTCAAACTGCTGCTCTTTCCCCTTAGAATCAACAGTTTGTTCAGATGCAACAATACCAAGTCCGGCTCCAATCACTGCTGCACCGCCAACCGTACCAAGAACAGCAGCAAGGCCACTCGCCAAAGCTTCGCCGCTTTTTACCAGCCATTTCAGTCCTTTGAGAGCAATTCCCAAAGTGGAGAAAGAGCTTGCAATGTTTAATATTTTACTAGCTAAATCCGTACCTATTTTAACTGCAAAAATCACGCCTAAGCCATATCCGATTTTTTCGAGAGTATCTGGATCCAGTGTGCTGAGTTTGGTCATCAACCAATCAAAGGCATCTGCCAGTTTATTAATTATATCCGCGCTTAACTGCCCGAAGCCTGCTGCCAAGTCTGGCAATACCTCAGCGAACTTACTTAATCCGTCTTTGATTGTGTCCCAATGAATAGAACCGGCAAAGTCTTTGATACCTGTCCAAACTGTGCTTATTGTGTTTGTCAGACCCTCCCAAAGCGCATTCCAGTCAATCTTATCAATGAAATCAAAAATTTTGTCAGTAACAGTTTTGATACCTTCCTGGATGTTATTGCTTACGGTCTTCCAATCAATTTTTTTGGCAAAATTTACAACACGTTCTTTGAGGTTCTCAAAGCTCTGACTGATTCCGCTCCAGTCAATATCTATGACTCCGAACTTATCAAGGGCCAGTACAATGGCAGTTATTCCACCTGCTATTGTTAAAAGAGGATGTTTGGCCAATTGAGATATAAACTTGCCAATGCCAGAATTCCCTATAATTCCAGAAATGCTTTTTAATCCTTTGAACATTAGTAAGGATGTGGCAATTTGTCCGATGGCGTATCCGACTTTCTGCGCAGTTTCGGGTTTTATTTTCTTTATCAATTCCGTTATCTTATCAATGCCACCAGGAAGCTTGTTCACTAATTTACTTGCTTTTTCTGACAGGTCGTCGAAGAAGTTGAGGATACCGGTACCGACATTTTCAGCCAGTGGTTCCAGTGCATCCCAGAATTTTCTCAGAGATTTATTGATTTTTCCCCACTTTATCTTTGTCAGGAAGTTATTGAAAGCATTTATCAGCCGAGGCAGTCCCTTTTTACCCAAGGTCCATTTCCCAAGCGGTTTTAGAAAATGTTCCCAAAAATCTTTCAGGGATGTCCAGGTAAAGTTTCCGAACTGTTTCAAACCCTCATTCCATAATTTCTGCAATGCTTGAGTCGTTGGCTCGGCAGCAGTTTTTAAAGCTTCAAAAGCGCTCTGCACTTTATTAGCGAACACCATAGCCTTATTTTCCATGGAATTGTAGGCGGCATCCCACTGTTTTTGATATTCTCCAAGTAAACTGTTTAATTTATCATTTAAAATGCTTGAGTCTAATGCAGATGTGTCTACAGCTGGTACTTTAAGCTTCGTTGAGCCAAGACTTGTAGATGAATCATCGTTTTTGCTCATAACCTCCAATTCATCATAGGACGCAAGGAACTGTTTTAACTTTTTGGCGTTTTTAGCAGCACTCTTTAAATTATCATCCGCATCAGCTGTTGTATCATTCAATCCGGATAAATCTGTATCATCTACAGCGTCCAGAGCATCCGAAAGCACATCTGAACCTTTAGTGATACCACCGTACATTTGCCCGATCTGCTTATTTGCTCCTGTCAGATTCCCAATTCCCATTAGGAGACGCTGAAAAGCAATCGCAAGTCCGTTGATATATGGCAATGCCTTTGCTACAATCGGAAGAAAGGTGTTTCCTAGCAATCGGGATATCATAGCCAAATTATTCTTGAATATACGCATTTGGTTTACTGGGAGCGAAATCGTCCGTGATAAATCCGTCCATGCTCCTTTTGAACTTTCCAGCATAACGATGGTCCTTAACAGAACCTTATCAGCCTGACTCATATTAGAAACAGATGTTTGTATTCCAAGGTTTGCTGCTTCCTGCTGTAAATTGGCTACTCGAATATTGATTCCGTATTTATCGACAGCTCTACTCATGCCAGTCAAACCCGAAGTTAAATTATCATAAACTTTGCTAAAATCTTCATTTCGGAGAGATGCGAGGTCCGCTCCTAACATGGTCAATGCATCGGACAAATTGGCCGCCTGTTCTGATGTCGTTCCCATGGACGAAGATATTTGTGCAAATGTGGCTTGAGCATTCAAAAGTAGTGACGGGTCCATGCCAAGTGACTTACCAGTTTTATTTGCTGACAAAATACCAGTATCTGAAATATCGAATCCAGACATTTTAGAAGTTAGTTCGCGGGCTTTTTTACTAAAAGAGTTGGCATATTCCTCAGCAGAGCTAAATCCTGCTTCTGACCAAGTTTTAGTTGCGTTTTCTGCTACTTGATTAAATGCCTGATCAAAATAGTTGAAGTCTTCCAGTAATTCAGAGGATTTTTCAAACATATCTTTAAATCCTGAAAAGGAAATTTTTAGTGCAAGCATTTTTTTAACATTGGAAAGTAGCTTCGATAATCCCGAACTTCCTTTTTTTGCATTGCTTTCAATGCTTGATATATTTTTTGAAAAATTTTTAACCTGTGGTACAGCCCTCTGCGAGGAATTACCCACATTTTTAATGTTTGCAAGGAAATTAGAGAGATTAGGAGTCTTTAAATTAAAGAGCTTGTTGTTGAACTTGACACTATTTAATTTTCGTGCAGCTTTGTTAAGCTCGTTCATTTGTCGGGAATACCGTTTTAAATTTTTTATTCCAGAAAATGTTGTTCTATCTAACCGTTCAAGTCTGTTACACAAATTAGTGATTGAGCGAGAAGCTCCGGAAGCATTACTACTAATTTCAATGGAAAGACTGTCAATTGTATTATCTGCCATGTTTACTCCTTTCTATGGAATCCGAGTACAAAAAAAGACGCCTGCCATATTGACAGGCGTCTTATGATTGCCGTTGCTCTATTTATTCCGGGAAAATTTTCCCTTTGATTGTTACATTACCATGACACCATAAGATTTCTGGGAGAACGATATAGATAATATTTCGTGCAGTTTCAGTATCTGAACAACCTCTTACAGTTTGAAGTGTAACTCCTTTGCACTCTTTATCATAAAGTCCATACAAATCCATAAGAATCTGATCAGGAAGTGTATCCAGAGCAGATAAATACATTGAGAGAGCTTCCCAATCTGGGTCATTCTCATTTATCAGTAATTTATTTTGCCCTTCCATGCGCACCAGAGGAAACTGTATTATTTCTTCTCGCTTGATACCGGCATTATTGTATATGTAGTCCGGAATCTTCCGAAAATCGCAGGAAACAATATGCTCGCTTCTTTTATTCAACGAAAATTTCTTTTTTCTCAACATTTTTCAGCCCTCCTATTTATACCAGATACAAACCAATGACAGGATCATGAATAAACCACAAATCGTATTTCCCATCAAGTTATTTGAATCGTCACGTTCGTTCCAGGCATTCACGCAAAAATATCCTCCTACCAGGGCTAAAAAAACTGTTGTTAATAATTTGATTACATCGAATACCATCATATTCTCCTTTCTTAAATTAAATATTTTATGATAATAAAAAAGCACCTGCTCATTTGCAGATGCTTAAATATCCTTTTATTTATTTATTTTATCAAAAACCAAAGTGTTTTTCAGTGGTTTCTAGTGTCATATTTTATATTATAATCATAGCAGTTTTGTATCATACTATTCCATACTTTTTTCATAGGAAGTTAGAAAAATACATTTATACATATATATTATATCAAATATTTAGGTATTATTCAGTATCATTTGGTATCAACTTTGACATTTTATATTATACAACATTTTAACGTATGTTTCCGTATGTTTTTATATGAAAATAGAAATAAATTAAAAATATCACCCCTGTTTTCTCAATTGCGAGTAAGCAGGGGCTTTTATCATCGTCAAGATTTTACTCTATCCGGAGATAATGCTCACCCACAACACTGATCCGGTTATGCCCCAATGCTTTTGATGCTTCTAACATGGCAGCCTTATCGTACACAATCCCTGCTTTATCTTTCCGGCAAATATACCGCTCTTTCTGCAGAATCTCTTCAATTGGTCGGGCATGACTGGAATATATCCTTGTCGCATAATCCGCCCGATATGAATGAATATCAGCATTTGACGGCACTTTTTTCCATACTTTCCCTGTCCCTGCTGCCTGCATCTTTCTGATCACAAGCTCCACATTGCCACATACAGGAGCTTCCCGGTACCTCCCTCCCTTTCCAGTGATACAGATATAATGTTCGCCTTCCCTCTCAATGAGCTGATCTCCGCGGAGTTTCGTTATTTCTGACCGCCGTAAACCGGTTGAACGGCAAAATTCGACAAATTCAGCGTTCTTTTCTTCACTGAAATGTTTATCCCTCTTTGCAGTCCCTCTGGAGCGTGTTATTTCGCTTCTGGCAGCTCGTTTGGTGGTTATCCCTAGTTCTTCTAGGCTTTCGCCATATAGCTTACAGAGCGCACTTGCAGACAGCTTCTGAGTATATGCTGAAAGGTCCTTCCGGCTCTCCATCCATTCTTCCGCGTACTGTCGGCAGTCTGCCAGATTCTTACAATGATGATTGTCTCGGCAATACCTGACGAACTGGCAGCAGTGTTGAAGATAGCTTTTGTATGTGTTCCAGCTATATATTTTTCTCTCTGTAAGATCTAATTTTTTGTCCTCGTATTTGCTCTGACCAATCGCAAGCATACTATCCAGCCTTTCCTGAGTCTGCCAGATTAATGATTTTTTATTTTTGTGTCCCATCCGTTCTCCCTCCCATTGTGTCAAAATTAATTAGTGATACTATTCTTAAGGCTAAGCATACCCACATTTTTAGCACTTTAGGGGGGCGTCACGTTTCACGACATCCCCTGCTGCTCATGTTATGGTTCATGTTTCGGTCTCATCTCAGGAACCAGATTGACCGGGATTCTGGTGTTATATCCCTTTATACGTTCATTTTTTAATAAAAAATCGTATAAAGCGATATTATTTATAGACTTCCTGCAAGTCTTTCCGGTATCAGCTCCGGAATTGCTCACGTTCATTTATCCAATGGATAGGCGGCTAACGCGAAACGCCTCTGATCAGTTGCTGGCTCTGCCCTTTTCCCTCTTCGGGTGGCGGCAGTTTTCTTTTTTCCAATCATCTCCTGTCGTTTCTTTTACAAAGATATATTGACGAAAAACTCTGAAAATGAAAAAAGCCCTGATAGAGGATAAATGATTGCTCATTTCACTGTCAGGAACTAAAAAAGTGAATTCGAATTCGATTTTTTGGGGATTTGAAAAAGATATGATTTTAGATAATTTT
>OLPP01000617.1_pt1 | contig 23093 bp, 17 predicted proteins | sample 1643151 | NCBI WGS metagenome assembly OLPP01 (sample SAMEA3136679, study PRJEB25190) | human gut metagenome | biome: human gut; feature: human-associated habitat; material: faeces | place: Austria | collected 2013 | reverse complement strand
ATAAAATCAACCAAAAAAGTAGTACAAACACACTCTTGAGTTCTCAAACCACCACCACTCGGCCAGCTCAGCAACCCCAGTGAAGAAGTCCATCGCTAACCGGCAGCGAGTAGATAACTTACACGAGTTGGCCGACCAACGCAAATCGACATGCCCCAAGACACCCAAAACCATTGAAACAACAACATTCCATCGGCGTGTCGAAAATCGTCAAAATACGCCTTCAATACCAACTTCAGACCGTCTTTCGTTTCCAAATCGTTAGAAAAACGGTCCTTGTACGGCGTGTTGTGCAATGATCCCCACACAGACGGCGGCCATTCACCCACCGTTCAACGCCGGAAGGCAGACACATTCCTGTGGTAAGCCTGTAATCATGAAACACATCGCAGTATTGACGGGCGCCGGCATCTCCACGTCGGCGGGCATCCCCGACTTCCGCGGCCCGGATGGCGTCTGGACCAAACACCCCGAGCAAATGAGCGTCTATGACATCGACTCCTTCCTGTCCGATAAGGAGGAGCGCGAATACTCCTGGCGCTGGCAGAAGGAATCACCGGTATGGAACGCGCAGCCCGGAGCCGCGCACAAAGCACTGGTCAAACTGGAGAAAGCCGGCATGCTCACGCTGCTCGCCACGCAGAACTTCGACGCGCTGCACGAGAAGGCGGGCAACAGCCCGGACGTCATCGTCAACCTGCACGGCACCATCGGCACCTCACACTGTATGAAATGCCATGCGAAATACGACACCGCCGACATCATGGCCCGCCTGGACGAAGAGCCCGACCCGCATTGCCACCGCACGCTTCCCTATAGTGGCGGTATGCCCTGCAACGGCCTGATCAAAACCGATGTCGTCTATTTCGGAGAGGCCCTGCCGGACGGCGCAATGGAGAAATCCTATAAGCTGGCCTCGCGCGCGGACGAGCTGTGGGTCATCGGTTCGACGCTGGAAGTATATCCGGCGGCGAGCATCGTGCCCGTGGCCGCACAGGCGGGAGTGCCGATCACCATCATGAACATGGGGCGCACGCAATGCGACCGTCTCGCGTCGCGTCTGATTCGCGACGACATCGCAGTTGCGCTGCCGAAGCTGGTGGACGAGACCATCTCCGCGGCACAGTAACGGCGCAGTAGCGGCACGGCTATGCAACGGCCAACCATGAACGGCCGGCTTATACGCAGCGGGGGCGCCCGGACAAGATGGTCCGGGCGTCCCCGCATGTCATCGGCGTCAAAGCCGCACCGCTTCATTTCGCATCTGCGAAAGCCGGCGGAAACCCACGGCGTCAGTAAATGCGCTTGGGCTGGAAGCCTGCCTCCTTCAGCGCCATGAGAATATGGTCGATGTGATCCGGACCATTGGTCTCGACGGTCACACCGAGTGAAACCGCATTCGTATAGTGGCCGGACGCCTTGAACTGGTCGTGATCCAGAGCGATAACGTTCGCGCGTTCACGAGCAAGCAGCTGCGCCACCTTGACCAGCTGTCCAGGGGTGTCAGGCAGCTCCACCTCGAAGTTCATGATGCGGCCGCGGGCGATCATACCCTTCTGAATCACCGCACCCATCGTCACCGTATCGATGTTGCCGCCCGACATGATCGGCACGACCACGTGCGGGCCGGTCGCGGAGGCGAACTTGCGCGAACGCAGGTTCAGGTGTTCCAAAGCCGCCAGAGATACCGCGCCCGCAGCCTCGATGACCAGCTTGTGCTTCTCCAGCATCAGCAGGATCATCTCGTTGATATCGCGTTCGGTGACGGTGACCAGATCGTCCATGAACTCGTTGAGCAGGGCGAACGGCAGATCGCCGGGGTGCTTGACCGCAACGCCCTCGGCGGACGTGACGACCTGATCGGCCTCGGTCACCCGTCCGGCGGCGAACGAGTTCTTCCATGCCGGGCTGCCTTCGGGGATCGCGCCAATCACGCGAACCTCGGGCTTGAACGTCTTGATGGCGAGCGCCACGCCGGCGCCCAGGCCACCGCCGCCCAACGGCACCACCACGTCGGTGACGTTCGGCACATCCTCCAGAATCTCCAGGCCAATGGTGCCCTGACCGCAGATGACCTCGTAATCGTCAAAGGGCGGCACATAGATCATGCCTTGCGTGGAGGCCAGTTCGGCGGCATGGGCGGCCGCCTCGTCGAACACGTCGCCGTACAGCACCACATCGGCGCCGTACGCCTTGGTGGCGTCCACTTTCAGCGGGGGCGTAATCTGCGGCATGCAGATCGTCGCCTTGGCATGACGCTCGCGCGCCGCATACGCGACGCCCTGCGCATGGTTGCCGGCGGACGCGGTGACGATGCCGCGGGCGATCTGCTCCTCGGAAAGCGACGCGATCTTGTTGTACGCGCCACGAATCTTGAACGAACCGGTCACCTGCAGGTTCTCCGGCTTGAGCAGAATCTCATGCCCGGTCAGCTCAGACAGGGTGCGAGAGGGAATGATCTCAGTGTGACGCGCGGTGCCTTTCAAACGCTTGGCGGCGAGCTTCAGCTCGGCCGCGTGGTCACGCTGCAATGCCTTAAGGACGTCTTTCTGTTCCATACTGCGTATTGTATGCGTCGCCCTGCCGAACGGACGCGGCCGTCTCACCTGCGATTGCCGCAGTCGCGGCGACCCGTCGGAGGACTGGCCGGAAAACAGTTGCACGTATTCATAAGTCGGCTTCGTTGCGAGGCTCCCTTCGTCGCCGGGCGTCTGATGTATGACGGTCTCGATGGTAGACGAAACGTAATTTATTGCCACGGTATCGCGTGTTTCTTGCGCAAGGAAAGAAATAACCCGCATACCGGTCCGGCAATTATCGTCGTGAGGCGAAGAAGCCGGTGAGCAGACGGGCGCATGCCGCTTCGCGAACGCCGCCGACGACCTGCGGCACATGCCCGACATGCGGATCGCGGGGAATGTCCCAAATCGAACCGCACGCCCCCAGCTTCGCGTCCCAGGCCCCAAAGACAATGCGGCCGATGCGCGTCTGGATGCACGCCCCGGCGCACATCGGGCATGGCTCCAATGTCACCACCAGCGTGCAGTCGGCCAGATTCCAGTCGCCGCGGGCCTGCGCGGCCTCACGCATCGCCTCGATCTCGGCATGCGCCAACGGATCGTGCCCCGCCTCGCGACGGTTGCGCCCCCGGCCGATCACCGTGCCTCGCTCGTCGAGCACCACGGCACCGACCGGCACGTCACCCTGCTTCCCGGCGCGCTCTCCCAGCGCAATCGCCTCGCACATCGCCTCGTCAAGTTCGCCCATGCGCCCAGTTTATCGAAATCGCGCTCTCAAAACTTGCAGATACAAAATCAGAACCGCCATTTTCCAATACATCGACTTTTGTATCTGCGAGTTTTGAGAGCGCGATTCATGAACAACCACCAATCAGGCACCATGCCGATGCCGTATATTGAGGCTTATGGGCGAAGAAGCAGCACACGATACGACACGACGTCTTCCCGACGTGATTCCCGGACGATTCGGCGATCCGGTCTCGGTGCAGTATGCCTGGATGTCACCCGAAAACGCCGAAGCGATGCCGACACGGCCGTTGTTCCTCGCGCTGCATGGATGGGGATCCAATGAACGCGACATCGCCGGAATCATGCAGTACATCGCCCCCTACAACGATGTGGTGTCGCTGCGAGCGCCTCTGGTCCTGCACGCGCCGGAAGGCGTATCGGCCGGCGCATACAGCTGGTTCCATGACGCTGTGCCTTCCGGAGACGACCTGGATCACGACATCGCGGCCGCCGCACGCGCGGTCGACCAGTGGGTCGACGGCCACATCCCCGCGACGCGCGACGTCGTGCCGATCGGGTTTTCGCAAGGCGGGGCCGTCGCGGTCCATCTGCTGCGCATGCACCCGGAACGCTATCGCGCCGTCATCAACCTGTCGGGATTCCTCGCGCCCGCAGGCGTGCCCGGCACCGCGCCGGCGGATGACCGGCTGACCGACTTCGAGATACCGGTATATTTCGGATACGGCAAGAACGATGCGGTCATTCCCAAATATGAGCTGTTCGCCGCGGCCGCGTGGCTGGAAGAGCACACGTGGCTGACGACGAAAAGCTACCGCGGGCTGGACCATGCGGTGAGCCTGGACGAGTTTTCGGATATCCGGCAATGGCTTGTATTGCACGACATCGCGTCCGGCGTGCTGTGACCCGCGCGACCCCATCGGCCGCGCCCACCCCGTTCAGATGCTGCTGTCGGCGTCCACACTCATGACGAACACGTTGCGGCGCAGGGCCTTCGCCTGGGCGCGTGTGATGTCGCCCGCCTCGAGCATGTCCTGGATGATGCCCAGCTCGATGCCATAGCTCTCACGCTTGATCTCTTCCGCCTGAGCGATCGCCTTCGCGCTGCCGCCCATGTTCGGCCGTGACTTCAACGCGCCCTCGGCCCGGCGATAATCGAGGATCAGCGCCGAGCAGTGCTCCGTACGGTAGGTGCCGCGTCCCATCTCCTCATACAGCCGATCCACCACGTGCTCCATCACGTCGAGCTGCAGCAGCCGGGAGTGCGCGAACATCTCGTCCTCGCTGATCAGTGGCGTGGTACGCCGGATCTTGCTGCTGATGCGCCGTCCGAGATTCTCCGCACGGCGTTCGAACGCGCGCATGCGCCCGCGAATCTGAGACACCGCATGGCCCGAGGAGGAGACCGTGGACGTGTGCCGCAACGTGTTCATGATGTCATCCATCATGCGTTCGCATGCCTCCACGCGCATGTCCTGCTTCGCCGCATCATCCAGCGGGTGCATTTTCAATTCGGCGAGCAGACTCTTGAGATAGTCCTTCTCCCAGTGCAGCGCCTCGATCTGCAGCCGCTCCAATCCCTGTGGGTCGGATTCCCCGACGCGCTGCTTCAATCTCGTGATGCGCTTCGTATACGACTCGATGACCATGAGCACCGCGCGGCGGTTCTCATCGTCGACTCGCCCCGTCAGCTCCTCGACGGTCTTGCGTAGGATCTCTATGGTGATCTCCGTCATTTCGGGTGCCATGCGGTCACGGTTCGGAGCGAGCAGAGGCAGCATGAAATTCGCCAATAGTAGCGTGACGACGATGACGCCGGATGCGATGAAAATCAACTCGTCGCGCATGGGGAACGGCACGCCCCAAGTGACGGTGAACGGGATGGTGAACATCAGCGACAGGGTGATCGTGCCCTTGGCGCCTCCGAAGGTCATCACCGCGGCGCTGCGCCAACGGGCCGGCGTCATCTTGCGCCGTTTGCCAGTGTTGACGTCGCGCGCCAAACGCAGCATCCCGGCCACCCACAGGAACCGCATCGTCACCACGACCAGCGACACCAGCAGAATCACGATGCTCAGGCGCACGTTGCTCACGCCGGGATCGTCCCAACTGGCGCTCATCGCCTTCGGCAGCTGCATGCCGAGCAGGATGAACACGGCACCGTTGAGGCTGAACGACAGCACACCCCACACGCTGGACGACACGATGTTGGTGCGGGCGACGTTCGGCCCGATGCCGGTCCGGTCGAACCGCACGAACAGGCCGGACGCGACCACCGCGAGAATGCCGGACACGTGCAGTTCCTCTGCGGTCAGGTACAGCATGAACGGCAGGAACAGCTCCATCAATATGCGGGTGGTGGTGGTCTCCCAACCCAGCGAGCGCACGGTTTCGAACAGCCAGTTCGCGAGCAGGCCAATCGTCAGACCGTATACGGCACCGCCGATGAACGAGAGCGCGAACTCGCCGGCAGCCCGGCCGATCGCGAACTCGCCGGTGATGGCGGCGGCGATGGCGAACTGGAAGCCGACGATGCCGGACGCGTCATTGAACAACGACTCGCCTTTGAGCACGCCCAACTGGCGCAGGCTCAGCGACGCCTCCTTGCCCAGCGAGCTGACCGCCACCGCGTCGGTCGGCCCCAGCGCCGCGCCAAGCGCCAGTGCGGCGGCGAGCGTCACGGACGGCCAGACGGCATGGACGATGACGCCGACCGCCACCATGGTGGCGATGGCCAGTCCGATTGCCAATGACAATGACAGTTTCAGCGATTTCAGCAATTCCTGACTTATCTGGTGTACTTCCGCTGATAGATGAAAGTTATGAGCAAATTCTATTGTCAATTCAAGATGATTACAAAATTTGCAAGGCAGCTGGGAAAAAACTGTATCATCATCTTTGGATATATACACACGGAATTGCAACGCTTTGTGCCACAAAAATGTGCCGATTTACAGACGAAGAAATCAGTACAATGATTACTGAGGTATGTATGAGTATTTTGAAAAAGCTGAAGGAAGGAGAAAATAATGATTAAAGCGAGAAATATAATAAAATCCTACCAAAACGGAGAAAGCCGATTCCAAGTATTAAAGGACATCAGTCTTGATATTGAGGATAATGATTTTGTGGTTATTCTCGGCGCATCTGGTTCTGGCAAGTCAACCTTTTTGAATGTAATTTCAGGTCTTGAACGCCCTGACAGCGGTAAAGTGTTTTATGACGGAAAGGATATTACAGCACTTTCTGATAATGAATTAACTTCATTTCGTAAGGAAAATGTCGGATTTATTTTTCAGCAGTATTATTTGCTACCCAATATGAGCGTTGATAAAAATGTAAAAATGGGTGCTGATTTAGCAAATAATAAAGATTATAAAAACGTCATTAGAGCGGTTGGACTCGGAGAAAAACTACATAAATATCCCAGCGAACTTTCGGGTGGCGAACAGCAAAGAGTATCTATTGCAAGAGCTTTGGCAAAAAGACCGAGAGTATTATTTCTTGACGAACCGACAGGAGCATTAGACGAACAAACAGGACGACAGGTTCTTGATTATATATGTAAACTTCAAAAGGAATATGGTTTTACGATTGTAATGGTAACGCACAATTTGAATATTGCGGAAATGGCAAACACAGTTATAAAAATGAATAGCGGAAAAATATCTGAAATTTACACAAATGAAGCACAAAAGACTGCTTATGAGATAGGGTGGTGATGGTATGCTCGTTGGAATAAAAAATGTTTCAAAACTCATCGGTATTTCCATTATAGCCTGTTGTGCTGTTCTTGTTTGTACAATGTTTCTGAACTTTTATTTTGATGTTCGATTAATTGAGAGTGAAATTACATCTGAATTATCAATGTTTTTTTATAATGCTCAGGTTTCTACCGCAAAAGTCGTTTGCCTTGTAAGTGGAGGATGCTTGCTTTTAACTGCGATTGTTATGTTGTTGTTTTATATTAAGCATTATATTGACACGCATAAGAAGGAACTTGGGATATTAAAGGCGTTGGGATATTCAAATATCAAAATTGCAAAAAGCTTTTGGGTATTCGGAATTAGTATATTTATTGGAACTGTAACCGGATATGCAGGAGCATTTCTTATAATGCCGTGGTTTTACGCTCTACAAAATGAAGATAAAATGCTTCCTGAGATAACTATCAATTTTCATCCAAGCATTTTATTTTATTTTGTGGTATTGCCGACTGTGTGTTTTTCGGCACTTTCAGTTTATTATGCCTGGTACAAATTCAAAAAACCTGTGTTGCTGCTTTTGAAAGATAATATGCAAACTGCTTCTAAAACACCAAATCATAGAATCGAAAAAAGCAGTGAATTGTCGTTTGTAGAGTATTTGAAAAGGAATACCTTGAAATCTAAAAAGGCACTTGTATTCTTCATTATTTTTGCTTCGTTTTGCTTTTCAGCTATGACACAAATGTCGTTTAGTATGAAAGATTTATCAAGTGAAATGATGGGTGTGATGATGTTGGTCATCGGACTTGTATTAGCGTTTACAACTCTGTTTCTTGCTATAACTACAGTAATAAACGGAAATACAAAAACTATTGCTATGATGAGAGTATTCGGCTATTCACAGAAAGAATGTTGCAGGGCAATTTTAGGAGGATACAGACCGCTGTCCTATATTGGTTTTATAATCGGAACAGTATATCAGTATGGATTGCTTCGGCTTATGGTAGATATTGTATTTAAGGATGTCGAGGGTGTACCTACGTATAAATTTGACTTTCCTACTATGCTTATTTCTCTTGCTTGTTTTATCACGATTTATGAAATTATGATGTATATATATTCTGAAAAAATTAAGAAGATTTCTATCAAGGAAATTATGATTGAGTAACAGGGGAAAATACATACAAACAATATGGATACAGTGCCCTGTCTGGTGAAAAAAACTGAACAATGATACTGGAAAATACCAATTTAAAAGTTTCATCTGCATTGTCAGAAGTGAAAAAATATAGAATAATAGGGACAAATAAATCTAAAAGGGTTATTTGTCCCTTATTTATCTTTGAATTAAATTTCTAAGGAATCTTCCGCATCTACCCACATTTGCATCGTTCCATCAAGATACAATCTTGCATATTCAAGTGGTTCATCAATAGCAAGTGCATTTAATGCACAATCTGATCCAGGTGTTGTTTTTAAATTCTTTTCTGCTTCCCAGCAGTCAATGCGGAGCATATAGCCAGCACTGGTATATACATCAATGCTGTTTCTGTGTGGATTGTATTCTGCAAATATCGTTCTCATCGTATCAAATCTCCTTATCGTTCAATCAATCATTTGTTGCAAAAATCAGAAGCATTTCAATCAGTTCACCATGTCACTTTTATTTTGTGTTATACTGTTTTATAGGATTTTCTTGCCCTTGTATTTGCCCTTATCAGAGTTCGTAAACACTGGTGGGACAATATAATACAAGGGAAACAATAAGGGAAAGCTCACCTGCGATAAACTTAGTGTTTTCAAGGGCTTGAGAGATATTTGATAATAAAATATAACAATTATTAAATTCCTTGGAATACATGAAATCTCAATTCTAATTTGTCGATCTCGTGCGCTTCCAGATACAGCAGCGGCGCGATGAACAGCACCATGAACAGTTCGGGATTCAGGGAGGCGTTGGGGAATCCCGGCACCTGCGTGATGATCGCGCCCATCGCGATCTGAACCAGCGGAGTCGACACCTTGGGGATGAACCGGCTGGCGAACGACGAGAATACGACGACGCCGATAATGCACAGTATCAGCTGAAAGACTTCCAAGGCTCGCTCCGGCTCTCCGTCGGTTGTGTGGGATTACTTCACAATATAAACCGACTCCGCACCCGACACGTTAACTTCGGCGTCCGGCTTAACGGCTGCGCGCGGGCAAAAAGAAACCCCGGCGGTGTTGCCCGCCGGGGAGAGAAAGGAGAAAGAAGAAGAAAGGGGTTCAGTTATTGAGAATCGTGCTGCCGATTCCCGGTCGGCTTGTGCTGACAGTTAATAGTAAAACACCCGTTTCTTGGTGCAATGCTGAGATTGTCTGAAAGCTTCCTGTGAGTTGATGTCGCGGGCTGAATCCCATCACATGGTAATGGCTGTAGACTGTAGTGTGGCGCCGTGCGCCATACACGTGAGCGCGAAAAGGAGAATCCTCATGCTGCTGTCCGACCGCGACATTCTCGCCGCCCAGAAGGACGGTCATATTTCTCTTGACCCATGGACTCCGGAAATGGTGCAGCCCGCGTCGATTGACGTGCGCCTCGACCGTTTCTTCCGCCTGTTCAACAATCATGCCTACACATACGTGGATCCGGCCGAGAACCAGGGGGCGCTGACCGAGCAGTTCGACGTCGCTCCGGACGAGCCGTGGATCCTGCATCCGGGCGAGTTCGCGCTCGGCTCGACGTGGGAGTACGTCAAGCTCGACGCGACGGTGGCGGCACGCTTGGAAGGCAAAAGCTCGCTGGGCCGTCTGGGCATCCTCACACATTCGACGGCCGGCTTCATCGACCCCGGTTTCGAGGGGCATATCACGCTGGAGTTGAGCAACGTGTCGACGCTTCCGGTCAAGCTCTGGCCCGGCATGAAGATCGGGCAGATGTGCTTCTTCCAGCTCAGCTCTCCGGCCGAGCACCCTTACGGCTCCAAGGGCACCGGCTCCCATTATCAGGGCCAGCGCGGCCCGACCCCCAGCCGTTCCTACGTTAACTTCTACAAGGCCGACGTCAACGACTAGAGCCGATACCCAAGTTCTTTGACGCAATGTGCCGGCGACTCCATGACTGGGCCGCCGGCACATTGTTATGCTCCGTTCGATGCCGTCTGGCTTATTGGCGAATGGCGGTGAACAGCACCGACTGCGCCGGATGCAGCGATGGAGGGCGCAACCCGTAGGTCATCAGCGCCCGGCCCGTCATCAGCACGCCGTCTTTGGTCCACCAGCCCAACGGCGACTGGCCGCTGCCAAGACCAAGCCCGTCGAGATCGAGATCCAGCCACAACGGCTGTATGCGGTACGTGCCATCGGGGTCAAGACCGGGCACGCGAATCGGCGCCGCAGGGAGAGTCTGGGACGTTGTCAGTTGCGTGAACCGGTAGAACGCCGCGGAACGATCCGGCTTGACCATGCCGTCGACCCGGACGGCCGGATCGGCGATATCGGCGTGCACGCACGTGTCGATCGCGAACCATGCGCGGTGCCTCTTGTATTCGGCGACCCATTCGCCGAGCTTGTTCAACGCCTCGTCCGGCTCCTTGAGCAGATTCCATTCGACGCCCATGTGCCCGAAGAACGCCATCGCCATGCGCATCTCCTGGCTCGTGGCGCGATGCGTGGAATGTGCAGGACTCGCCCCCACATGCTCGCCCATCATGCAGGGCGGCACGAGCAGCGACGTGTACCGCTGAATATCGGCCCGCTCGACCGGGTCCACGCAGTCGGACGTCCACACGCGGCTGGCGAATTCGAGTATGCCCAGGTCGATACGGCCGCCGCCCGATGCGCAACTCTCAATCTCCAGTCCCGGATGCGCGACTTCGAGGTCACGGAACATCCGGTACACGGCGAGCGTCTGCCCGTGCACCGCCGGCCTGCCGGTACGTGGCGAGACCGCCTCGGTGACGAATTTGTTGTGGTCCCATTTGATGTAGTCGATGCCCAACTCGCCGACCAGCGCATCGATGGAATCATGGATGTATCGGTAGGCGTCGGGATTGGTCAGGTCGAGCACTTGCTGCGAGCGTCCCTGCATCGGCAGACGGTTCGCAGTCGGGCGCAGCACCCAGTCAGGGTGGGCGCGGGCCACGTCGGAATCCGGGTTGACCATCTCCGGTTCGAACCACAGGCCGAACTCCATGCCTTTTCCGTGCACGTAATCGGCGAGCGCCTTGAGGCTCTTCGGCCCGTCCGGCCACACATCCTGCGCTATTTGCCAGTCGCCGAGCCCGGATGTGGAGTCTCGGCGGGAGCCGAACCAGCCGTCATCCACCACGAACCGTTCGACACCGGAATCCCCGGCCTTATCGGCCAGAGCCTTCAACGTGTCGTAGTCATGGTCGAAATACACGGCCTCCCACGTGTTGAGAATCACCGGACGCGGCTTGACGGCGAGATCCGGGTGACAGGAGCGTACGTAATCATGGAATCTCGCAGCCACCTCGTTGAGCCCGTCACCGTACGACCCGTACAGCCACGGGGTGGTGTACGTTTCGCCGCGGGCGAGCGTGGCCTCGCCGCCGAGCAGCACCTCGCCGCCGCCAATCAGACCGGTCGTATACGGCTGACGCTCTGCCGACAGCACGGAATTGCCGCTCCAGCCCACATGCACCGAATAGACCTCGCCATGCTCGAACCCGAAGCCGGGCTCGCCCGCGGAAAGCAACAGAGAGGCGTCAAAACCTGGGCGCCCCGCCATCGAGACCTTCTCGAAGCGTCCTTCGGTCAGCGGCTGCCGCTGCGGGCTGCGTTCGCGCAGATGATGGCCGGTGGTGGTGAGTATCTCCGTGGCAAGTGCCGGGAGCGGGAAGCCGAGTTCGACTTTACCGACTTCCAAGTCACCGGTCGGAAGATTACCGGCTGGAAGATTACGCAGCGTGGTGCGCTGTCTGATCAGTCCGCCGGGCAACAGTTCGGCCGTCCATGACAGTTCCACGCCCTGCTCGGCATCCGACGCGGTCACGGTGACGACCGGCACCTGTTGCGTGACGGTATGCGCGGCACCGTCCACGCCGTCAGACACGTCAACGCCTTGGCGTTCGTCCTGACGGATTGCGATGCCGGTCACCGTGAATGCACAGAACGGCGTTACGCCGGCGCGCCGGATATCCAGTCGCGGTGCCCCTATCCACGACTCGCTTTGCGTGGGCATGATGCTTGGCCAGGCGGTCTCGTCCAGCGCGCCGGACACGCGCTGCGGCCGCAGGGCGTCGTATGCGGCGAGTACGGTTCCCGGCGCCGCGAGCGGTCGGCCCCAGTGCACGAAGCGCGGAAGACCGTGACCGGCGAAGACCAGCGCGAACGCCACATCAGCAGCCGGCTGCTCAGCATAAATAGCGGTGAGTTCCGTTCCATCGGCGGCGGCGCCATGGAATTGTTCGATGAGTGACATTGCGAATCCCTTCGGAACGTGCCATTGATATATGGTTCGCCTCCGATGCTACGACATCGTTCCGTCATGTCACCGCATATTCAGCGATTCCGGGGTATGAGAAGGGCTCCCGTTTTCCGATGTGGAGAGCGGGAGCCCTGACGCCGGTGGAGGCTTATGGCATTGTTATGCCATGATGCCGCGCTTGCGGTCGATGACGCGCATGATCGCCTTGTAGATTTCCGAGGCGATCAGTACGACCGCGGCGAGGCAGATGCACTCGACCCATGCCCACGGTCCGAGCGGCGTGGTGCCGAACGCGGAGTTGAGGAACGGCACGTAGATCACCACGAGCTGCAGCACGACAGACAGGCCGATCGCCCCCCACAGCCACTTGTTGGAGAACAGGCCGACGAACGCGGACTGACGTGCGGAACGCGATGCGATCGCGTTGAACAGCTGCGCAAACACGAGAATCGTGAAGCCCATCGTACGGGCCTCGATCATCTGGAATTCGTGGGTGCCGCCGATGGAGCGGTCGGTGAACAGGCCACCTTCAAGGTGCATGTCCATGCCGATCAAGGTGACGGCCGCCATGATGATGCCGATGAACGCGATATCGATCCACATGTCCCTGTCGATCACGCGGTCGGTGAGCTTGCGCGGGCTGCGTGCCATCACGTCATCGGTCTGCGGGTCGACACCCATCGCGAGCGCCGGGGCGGCGTCGGTCAGCAGGTTGATCCACAGCAGCTGCGTGGCAAGCAGCGGCACGGCGACACCGGTGGTTCCCGGCTGCGTGATGCCAAGCACGCCGGCGAGCATGACGCCGCCGAACACGGTGAACACCTCGCCCACGTTGGAGCTCAGCAGGTAGCGCAGGAACTTGCGGATGTTGTCGAAGATCACACGGCCTTCGCGCACGGCGGCGACGATGGTGGAGAAGTTGTCGTCCGCGAGAATCATCTTCGCGGATTCCTTGGTCACCTCGGTGCCGGTGATGCCCATCGCCACGCCGATGTCGGCGGACTTGACGGCCGGGGCGTCGTTGACGCCGTCGCCGGTCATGGCGGCAATGTTGCCCTGGCGCTGCAGCGACTCCACGATCTTGAGCTTGTGCTCGGGGGCCACGCGGGCGTACACGGAGACCTCGGAAGTCGCCTTGTCGAACGCCGCCTCGTCGGGCATCGCGTCGAGCTGATCGCCGGTGAGGGCCTTGCCGCCCTTTTCGATGATGCCCAGATCGGAAGCGATGCGGGCCGCGGTGAGCGGGTGGTCGCCGGTGATCATCACCGTGCGGATGCCGGCGCGATGCGCTTCGGCCACGGAATCACGCACTTCGGTGCGCGGCGGGTCGATGATGCCGACCATGCCGGCCCAGATCAGGTCACGCTCGATGACGTCGCTCTGCTCGGAGATGTCGGTCACCTGGCCGGCTGCATTGGTCTTGATGCCGGGGATATCGGCCAGGGATGTGGTGCCGAGCGGGCGGTACGCCTCACCCAGCGTGCGGTATGCCTCGCCGGACAGACGCTCGACGGTCGCGAGAATCTCCTGGCGGTCGCCTTCGGTCATCGGGCGGACGGCGTCGCCAACCGCGATGCGCGTGCAGTAGCCGAGCAGCACATCGGGCGCGCCCTTTGCATAGACGCTCAGGTTGCCGTTGTCGCTGCTGTCCTTGCCGATCACGGCCATACGCTTGCGCTCGGACGTGAACGGAACCTCGGCCACACGGTCGAGCTTGCCGAGGGCGCGGTCGGCCTTGATCTTGCGGGAGGCGACGACGAGCGACACCTCGGTCGGGTCGCCGACGATCTCCCACTGGCCGGCATCGTTCTGACGCAAGTCACCGTCGTTGGCAAACGCTCCGACGGCGATGGTGCGCAGGGCTTCGGCGTTGACCGGAGCGCTCTCCTCGATGGCGTCGCCACCCATGCCCAGCATCTTGCCCTTGGGCTCGTAACCGGTGCCGGTGAGCTGCACTTCACCGCTCGGGGTGACGATGCGCTCGACGGTCATCTCGTTACGCGTGAGCGTACCGGTCTTGTCGGAGCAGATCACTGAAGCGGATCCCAGCGTTTCCACGGAGCTCAGCTTCTTGACGATGGCGTTGTGCTTGGCCATGCGCTGCACGCCGAGCGCGAGAACAACCGTCAGAATCGTCGCAAGACCTTCCGGCACTGCGGCGACGGCCAGCGAAACGGCCAGCAGCAGCGAGTCGATGAGATCGTCGGGCATCTTGTGGAAGCCCTGCGTGATGAACAGCGCGACGAGCACGACGGCCGCGATGATGCACACGGCAATGCCCAGGATCTTGGAGACGTGGGTCATCTCCTTCTGCAGCGGGGTATCCTCGTCATCGGTCTGCGACAGCATGTCGGCGATCTTGCCAACCTGCGTGTTCATGCCGGTTCCGGTCACGATCGCGCGGCCGGTGCCCTGGGTGACGGACGTGCCGTTGAAAATCATATTGGTGCGGTCGCCCAGCGCCTTGGCGGAGTCGAGCGTGTCGGGCTTCTTGCCCACCGGCACGGATTCGCCGGTCAGGCTCGCCTCGGCGATGCGCAGCGACGCGGCGGCGAACAGACGCCCGTCGGCGGAGACGGTATCGCCTTCGCCAAGCACCACGATGTCGCCGGGAACCACGTCGGCGGTGTTGATGTGCACGATTTTGCCGTCACGCAGCACGGAGGTCTGCGGTGCCGTCATTTGGGCGAGCGCCTCCACCGCCTGCTCGGCACGGGCCTCCTGAATATAGCCCAGCACCGCGTTGACGATCAGGATCAGGATGATGACGATGGCGTCAAACGGCAGCACTTCGCCGGCCGTTCCGTGCGAGCGCTCGATGAACCATGCGATCAGTGAGATGACAGTGGCGGCAAGCAGCAGGTACACCAGCGGATCCTGGAACTGCGCCAGGAACTTCTTCCACTTGGGTACGGGCGGCGCGCTGGCCAACTGGTTCGGGCCGAATTTCTCCAACCGGCGCTGCGCCTCGGCGGAACTCAGGCCGGTGTTGGTATCCACATCCAGCGCCTTGGCGACTTCGTTCGCCTCGGTCAAGCTGGGATCGACGTCGTGAAGCAGGCCTTCCTGCGACTGCACGCCTGTGGATTGATCATTTGTGTGATCAACCATAATGGTCTCCTTGATATAGCCGCGGAGTAGTCAGCCCTCACGATCACCGGGATCGTCCCCTCCCCCGGTCATCTCGATAAAGCTGCGCGGTTATGGGCACCGGCGCAACTGCTGCCGATGCATACTGTTGCCATTATTCCACAAACCCGTCATCGCTTGGCGAAACAGCCCTTTACGTGTTGTCCAAATATCAGCATTCCGCGAACGATTTCAGGCGACACGCTCACACAGCGCGAGCAGCCAGCGGAGCGTCGCCATGGTGTAATCGAACAGTTCGTCGTCCATGCCGAAATACCGCTCGCAGCACTCCCTGCTCACATCGACCATCGCAAGACCTTCTGGCTCTCCGGGTATGAATGACGCCGCCCGATCCTGCATTCATCATACGTGCCAAGGCAAGGAACTCCGGCGGCTTCGGAACCGGACGAGCTTCGTTCCGTTCCTAAGTGCGCGCCGAAACGACAACTCTGCGCACTTAGGAACGCAAACTATGCGATCTGCGTTCCTATGTTCGCGCACTCGGCGTTCCGGCGCGCACTTAGGAACGCAAACCGAGTCTCTCAGGAGATTGGGGCGATTCGCGCGCCTCGAATGGCTGTTTGGCGTGGGGGTCTGGGACAATGGCACGTATGGCAATCAAGAAAGGTCCGACCAAGGGGTCGGGAGGAAAACACCGCAATGCGCTACGCGGCAAGGGGCCGACGCCCAAAGCCGAGGATCGCGTGTATCACAAGGCATACAAGGCCAAGCAGGCGACGAACCGTCGCAAGATGGCAGATCCACGACTGGCAGCCCGCCGTCGCGCCGCGAAGTTCACGTCCGATTCGGACGATCTGGTCATCGGCCGCAATGCCGTGCTGGAGGCGCTGCGCGTCGGCGTCCCCAGCATGCAGCTGTATATCGCGACACGTATCGAGCATGATGACCGTACACGCGAGATCATCAAGCTCGCCGGCGCACAAAGCCTGCACCTGCTGGAGGCCGACCGTCTGGAAATGGATCGCATCGCCCGGTCGTCGAACCATCAGGGCGTCGTGCTCAAAGTGCAGCCGTACCAGTATTCGTCTCTCGCCGAGCTGGCGGATATCGCCGAGCGCAAGGCCAAGGCCATGGACGTGGTGAATTCGCCGAGTGCGCGCATCAACGCACGCCCGCTGTTCATCGCGCTCGACGGCGTGACCGACCCGCAGAACCTGGGTGCGGTGATTCGTTCGGCCGCCGCCTTCGGTGCCAACGGCGTGATTCTGCCGGAGCGTCGTTCCGCTTCGGTCACCGCTGCCGCGTGGAAGGTATCGGCCGGTGCCGCGGCGCATATCCCGGTGGCTCGCGTGGTGAACCTCACCAAGGCCATCGAAAGCATGCGCGAACGTGGATATTACACGGTCGGCCTAGACGGCGGCGGCGATAAGCTGGTCGGCGAAACCGGTTTCGAGACCGATCCGCTGATCGTCGTGCTCGGTTCAGAAGGCAAGGGACTGAGCCGACTCGTGCGCGAGTCGTGCGACGCGATCGCCGGCATTCCGATCACGTCCATGGTGGAGTCTCTGAACGCCTCGGTCGCAGCCGGTATCAGCCTGTACGCGGTCGCCCGCGCCCGTCGCGAAGCAGCGGCAGCCGCCACGAAGTAATACCCATATCTCCCCCCTGCTGCCGGCGGGGTCATCGAGCGGAACGAAAATCGGGGTGGCCGCCGCAATCGGCGCACCACCCCGTCCGGTTCCGCTCAGCAGCTCCACATATCAGTGGCTCCACACCGCGGCATCAGGATCGTCGTCGGGATTGTAATCATCATCGTCGATGGGCTTTTCGTAATTCGCCTCATCGTCGACCACGCCGGAATCCGCTTCAGCGTTGAGCTCGTTCACGGCTTTGTCATCCAGCTTGTAGTTCGGCAGCACGGATTGGATGTAGCTTTCCACAGCCTCGCCCATCGGCACGTCGTGGCCGGCCTTCTCGGCAAGGAACCAGCGGTGATCCAGCACCTCATGGAAGAACTGTGCCGGCTCGATCTGCGAACGATATTCACGTGGAATCATACGCACAGTCGGCTCATACACCTCACGCATCCAATCGGTGGCGACGATCTCCAACTCCTCGCCTTCACGCCACGTGGAGGCACGGTACGCATCCAGATCGTTGAGCAGGCGCCGCGCCTGATTCTCCTGCACATCTAAACCGGTCAGTCGCAGAAGCTTGCGCGACGCATAGCCGGCATCGACCACGCGCGGGCGGACCAGCACACGTTTGCCGTCCTCCGCGGTCTTCATCTCCAGCTCGTCCACGTCGAAGCCCAGGTCGTTGAGCTTGTTGACGCGCTGCTCGATCTTCCACATCTCATCCGGGCCGAACTTGTCGGTGTCGGTCAGCGTGCTCCACAACGAGTGGTAGCGGTCGACCAGACGGTTGCCCACCTCGATCTCGTCCACGTCGCTCGGCAGCAGACGGCCAGAAGCCAAATCCATCAATTCACCGATGATGTTGGTGCGAGCCAAGTCGATATCGTATTCACGCTGGCCATCGGTAAGCTGCACCTGCAAATCACCGGTTTCGGCGTCCACCAGGAAGGCGGAAAACGCGTCGGCATCACGCAGGAACAGGACGTTCGACAGCGACACATCGCCCCAGTAGAAGCCGGCCAAGTGCAGGCGAACCAGCAGCACGGCAAGGGCGTCGATCAAACGCTCGGCAGTATCCGGCTGGAGATTGCGGGCGAACAGCGCGCGGTACGGCAGTGAGAACTTCAGGTGACGGGTGACCAGAATCGCTTCCAGCGGTTCGCCATTGCGGTCATGACGACCGGTGACCACGGCAATCGGGATGACGGTCGGCAACTCGAGCTTCTGCAGTCGGCGCAGAATCTCATACTCGCGCTCGGCCACCTGACGGGTGATCTCTTTCATGGCGTACACCTCGTCGCCCACGTGCACAAAACGCACCACGTGGCGGGAGATGCCTCGCGGCAGGTTGGCCAGCAGGTCCTCGGGCCAGGTGGCCAGGGGCTTATGCCAGGGCAGCGTGAACATCTTCGGGTTCGAGCTGGCGGCGGTGATCTTCAATGCTTGCGGCTCAGCTGAACTGGCATGTTCGTCTTCGGCTTTGACGGACGTGGCCTTCAGCGCGCGCGGATCCATCTGAGGCAAATCGTTCAACTCCATGTGTTCGATTCTACGTGGTGCTTGGGAAGTGCAGCGAGTAGCGGCGACTTCGGCGCGTTATTCTCGCATACGAATAAATCATCTGTATGGGATTTGCCGGCCGAATTGACGTCCCGTATGCGGCGCCTCATGCGCAATCTGAACAAAATGAACGCAACAAGTAACATGAGCCCCGCTGCCGCGGCAATGCTGCCTACGGCGGCACCCGTACGACCGATAAGGCCAGGATTGCCCGGCTCCTCGCTCGGGTTATCTTCGGGCGGGACAACAGGAGTTCCAGTGCTAAATTTCGGCTCTACTGTGATGTTGAGATCAGCGGATGTGCCTCCACTGCCAGGAATCGAGATGAGGAACGGATCACAGTCGTATGCCTTGTTGGCTTTCGCCGAGCTCGTGCGAGAGACCAGATATAGGCCGAGCGGCAGATTCTGGAAAGTGAGCTGACCAGCTACGTTAGTGGTGCCGGAATGCTGGTACAGCTTGTTTTTCGCCGCGTGCGCAGCGAGCTTCTTGGCAGCATCGTGATATTCACTTGATGTCAGGCGTTCCCAATCGGCAGTGAGGCCGGAAAAATCGCCGACGGTTTTATATGAGGAGACGCTACCATCATTGTTCGTTGTGACGGTGGCGACGCGCACGATGGAATAGGTATCGTCGGCAAGCAATTTGGGCGAAGCCGTGTCTCGGCCCCATACGGCATTGATGGTGAGAGCGCCGAAAGAATCAGCTTGCGCATACGGCACCATAGAGCCGAAGGCTGCAAGAACAGTGAGGACGATAGTAACGGCGGCGGCAATCATGGCAGCAATGCGCGCCGCACCATACTCGCTTCCGCTATGCAGGTCTAACATGTCTGCCCGGTCCTTTCCGCCGTGATGAATGTGATTGGTTATTTGTACTGTCTGGCTGAGGAGGCAAGTCACCGTCCGGCTCGATATCCGCAGAGTCAGAATCACCAGATGCGACCTTGGCGCTCCCACTCTGCCGGCGTCGCCGCTCATGGCGCTGCCATAAATGCCATGCGATGAGCAAGGCAATCAGTGCAAGAGACGGCAACAAGTACTGCAGCGGAATGTCCACGTGGAACGTGGATTTGGCGTCATCCTGCTGCTGCGGCGTGTATGGGATGCGATGGCCACGCACCAGCAGCCGATGCGTATTGACCGCATACGGCGTACAAGTGATGAGCGTGACCAAATCCTTGCCGGGCTCAATTGCCAGTTGTTTGGTATCGGTCGGCAGAACGGTAGTGATCTTATCGACCTGATACGCATACGTGTCTTTAAGTATTGTGATGTAGAACTTGTCGCCTTTTTTCATAAGGTTCAAGTCCGTGAACAGTTTTGCCGTGGGCAAGCCCCGGTGGCCAGACAGCGCCGCATGAGTGGACGCGCCACCAACTGGCAGTGAGGTCTGTTCGAGATGTCCGATGCCGGATTGCAACACTTTCTCGGAAGTGCCGTGATAAATCGGCAAGGTCTCCTCGAGCTTAGGCACAGTGATGTATCCCATCATGCCGTCACCGTCAATATTGAGCAGACTGTTGTATTCCTCGTCCGTGGATGCGGAATTGACGGCACTGGCAAGAGCGTCGGTCTCTCCCGCATCGTTCTGGGCGAGCTTTTCGTTATAGGCGTGCGCAGCATCCAGCACCTTCTGGTACTGTTCCTGGCTCAATGCTTCAACGCTGGCGTCGTAGTTATTTACGGCGCGGCTGGCGTTGCGCATAATGAGGAAGTTGCTGATCGTCGGATAGAACAGAATGAGCATTCCACCGAGAATGACCAGTAAGGGCAGGATGTTGCGCAGTCGTTTCATCGAGCGTTCTTTTCGCGAGGAAACCGTGTTGTGGGCGTAGCGGGTGTGTGCCCTTCACGCCCAAAACACGGCCATGCTCGTCAGGCGTTCTTGCGCTTGAGAGTCCAGGCAACGCCGAGCGCGATGACCAGCACACCAATCACCGTGAAGGCGATGGTACCCATGCCACCAGTGCCAGGCAGGGTAACACCGGACTTGTTCTGGACCGGGATGACACCGTTCGATGCGGTCTGGTCGTAGTTGCTGCCATTGTTGTCGTTGTTGTAGGTGATGGTGACGGTGGCATGCGTGGTGTCAGTGCCGTTGTTCTGGCCATGAACCTTCACGCCGATGGCGCTGGCGAGCTTGTTGTAGCCGGCCGGCGCTTTGGTCTCGGTGAGCGTGTACTCGCCGTTCTCCAGTCCCCGGAATTCAACCTTACCGTTTGCAGGAGTGGTGATAGTCGTCGTAGCACCTGCCTCATCAGCCTTAGCTACACGGTATACAGCGTTCTGGGTCGCACTATCAGCGACTTTCACGAAGCTAATAGCAGTGCCGTTCTTAGGTGCGAGTGTGAACTCAGCACCAGCAAGTCGAGTAGCGGCATCAGTATATTGGTCACCAGTGTACTTATCGACGGTGAAGCCATAAGTGAAGACGCGAACCTTGCTGGGTTCGGACTCACCGGTGCCACTGGTACTCGGGTTGTTGGAGTACTGAATCGTTGCGGAGTTGACGTTACCAGCACCGCCCACAACAGCATCCTTGTTCAACGTGGCCGTGTAGGTGACGGTGATCTTCTTGCCGGCATTGACCTGCTGCTTGGTCTTGAAGTCCTTCATGGCGACAGTAAGCGTATTGTTGTTGGAGGCCGTAGGAGTGGTGACGGTGTAGTCAGTGTTCACGGTCAGTGGACTATTCGCACCTTCGACCTTAACGGAAGTGACTTGTCCAAAGGTGAGGCCCTTAGACAACGTATCCTTGAAGTTGAAGGTGTAGGTGCTATAGGCGGACATGTCCGGAATGGTGGAGGTCAGGGTAAAGGTCAGGGTATCACCGATCTTCGCGTCGGTGGCGTCCTTACCAGTGCCGTCTACCTGTACCTTCTTGTCGACGGTAGGCAGGTTGCCCTTAATCTCGGCAGTCACACTGGTGCTATGAACGGAAACTAGCGTGGCGTATTGACTGTTGGTGTCGGCCACGGTAGCACCCGGCACAGCAACCACGTAGTAGCCGTAGTCGAGATTATTGAACGCCGCAGTGTACTTACCGTCCGTGGCAGTGGAAGATACCGTAGTGGTCTTGTTAACCTTGATGCCGTTGGCCGTGTTCTGCGCCCAGTTCGATGCCTTGGTAGCGAAAGCAACCAAGTCAGTATTCTTCAGCTTGGATACGTAATCGTTTGCTTTATCGTTGACGTTCGCGTCGGTAACATCACCAGTCAGTCCGGAAGCAGTGGAGTTCTTGAAGAACGGCTTCCACTCGTCAGTCAACGTGTAGGAGACAGCCTTGCCGTCACCGCTCACGGTGGCGGAGAACATCTTGTAGGCGTTCACGGTCTTACCGGCGAACTTCGCGTCAGTAGTGCTGACCGTCAGCGTGGCATTATCCGCTGCGTTGGCCGTGGCGACTGTCGTCGCAGCCAATCCAAATACGGTGGCAATCGCCGCGGCGGCAGCGAAAACCTTTTTCATCAGTGATTTCATTACTGTTCCTTTCTCTAGATGGAAATCTTTTCTGTTTGGCAGGTACGGTTTGTCTATGTGGTCGTCACGAGGCATGGGCACCTCGCTTTCGTATACGGCTGGAGCCCGAGCGGACTGTGCCGGATTGAACGCGTTGATTACGCACGTACCAGACCACGCCAGCTCCCATAAGCAGCAAGCCGAACATCAGGAACCACATCGTGCCCGCGCCTCCCGTATCCGGAAGCAACGCCGCATTGGTAACAATGGCCACGCGTTCCTTGGTGTTGTAGGAGACCGATACTTGGTATCCGGCCTCCGCGGGCTTGATGGTCTTGGTGGTATCGCCGTCCTTATAGGTCACGGCGGTTTCTTCCACGGTGTACGTGTAGTAACGCACGATGTCCTTGCCGTTGGCATCCTGTCCATCCACGAATGCGACCGGCAGTCCTTGAATCACCTTGCGCCAGGTGTTGCTCCAGGAAGAGGCATCGGAGGAGTCCAACGTCACCGTCCATGGATTCTTCTGCGTCACGGTTGTGCAATCCGCGCCGAAGCATTGAATCGTCTGCGGCGTCACCGTATTGCCACTGCCATCGGTATAGTGCGCGGCGATCTTCAGTTCGACCGACTGCGGCCGTTCGAGGTTGCCGTCCTTCCATATCTTCTGGACGGTCAGGTCAATGGTTCGGCAACCGTCCTTGCCGCACGGGTCCTGGCCGTCGTCCGGTTCGGGGGTGAGTCCGCCGTTGTTGTCGGTCACGGTCGCGTCGAGCATGAGCACTGCCTTGGCCGGGGACTGGTAGGCATCGAGCTTCGTCTTGGTGCTGCCGTCCGTGGAGTCGACCACGGCGTCCTTAATGCCGACCCAAGTGGTGCCGGCGTCGCCGGATGCACCACTGTGCACAGCGCCGCTGTCGTATGTGTTGACCACGTCG
>OLPP01000614.1_pt1 | contig 23376 bp, 18 predicted proteins | sample 1643151 | NCBI WGS metagenome assembly OLPP01 (sample SAMEA3136679, study PRJEB25190) | human gut metagenome | biome: human gut; feature: human-associated habitat; material: faeces | place: Austria | collected 2013 | reverse complement strand
TTTATGTAAGGAGTATTTGATCATGTATAAGCAATAAAAAACAGCTTCAGGTAATGAGGAATATCTCAATTTTTAAACATAAAATGTGAATTATTTAGTACAAAAAGTGTACTTCTGATGATCTTTCCCTGTATACATCCGGTCTGCGGGGCTGTGTGCCAGGCGGTCATCGTCGGTATCGCCGGTCACCTGGTGGCGCAGACGCATTCCCGGAAAGGCGTCATAAAAGAAGCGGCAGCTCAGGGCATCACGGTCGAACAGCACCAGGTAATCATCGCGGCGGCGCAGGATGTACTGGGCGTGATACGGGTTACTGGTTTCGATATTGGCTAACATCCGCTGTTTTATTAATGCGATATCTAAAATCAGGATGGAAATAGTGATGTATATCACTATTTCCATGATCTTGCCTTGCGTTCATCCAGGCAGGAATATCCCTGTTAGCAGCCTCTGTGCGATGTACGCCAGCGGTCTGTAAAGAAACCGATTACCTTATAACAAAACCTCTAACGTAGTTTATAATACATCAGGAATATTAATAAAACCTTCTGGGTCAGATATCTCAATAAATATCATATCAGGCTCAAAAGTTTCAGGGACTTTTAATTTCGCTGAAATTAACCAACCTTGCTTAGAACCAATACTAATAGATTTATAGCTGTAATTGGCATGTAGACTATTTTTAATATAAGGAATTTCCCTTAACTCTAACTCACGCCGAGCCAAGTCAAGAGCCATTTCGATAGTTATTTTGTTATGTTTTATCAATTTATTAGTCCCATCATGAATTTTTCTCTCAATCCCTCAACATATTTTATGGCATGAGCTATTTCCGCTTCATTGAATAAATTTTTACTTTTTAATATTTCATTTAGAACGTGTTCCTCCCTAGATAAACGTCCTAGTGCTTCGTATGCTTCTCGTCCAATTTTCGCAAATTGCTTAGCATGAATCACTTCATGATACACCTCATATAAGGTGGCATTTTTCCTAAGATAAATATTGCGAAGGCCATAATCAAAAGCTGCCCTAGCATTTGGTGGCAAATATTTATCTGCTTTCCTTATTACTTTAATTCCTAGCTTCTCCATTTCTTTAGCAATATTGTTTATTTGACTACGTGATAAACGAACCCCATCCAGGAAACCCGTATGCCCACTAACACGACGACCATCGCCAATATAGTCCATCAAACTGCTGATTTTAGAACTTGCAGCCAATCCCAGCGGATCAACCCACCCACACGGATTTGGCACATACCGGTAAGTCTGCTCACCCCCCAGCAACCCCAGCGGATCACTCACCAGGTACATCCCGGTTTCCGACTCGTAATACCGGAACCGGTTATAGCACAGCCCGGATTCCGCATCCTGCCACTGTCCTGCATACAGCAGGCCGGGGGCGGCTTCCGGGTCCAGTTCCCCGCGCGGGTCCGGGTAGCCGGTGTCTGCGGGCAGGCTGAGTGCCAGCCCCCACAGGCTGGTCTGCCCCGGTCGCCAGACGGTTTTACCTTCACTGTTAAAGAGCATCAGCGGACGGCCCGTCAGGTCGCTCACCGCATGATTCGTCCGCGTCACCCACTGCGGGGCCACCGACGGATGCGGCTGCCGTACCCGGCTGAACTGCTGGCTTATCAGCTCAAAGCCGTTAAACACCAGGTGCCGTACGCTGTACAGTTTATCATCGCGGTATTCCCGGATTTCCGCAATACTGTCGCCGTCCCACAGATACGTGAAGCGGATTTTCTTCCGGTCGCAGCGTTTCTCTGTTCGTCTGCCGCTGGCGTCGTGGCGGTATTCCCACAGCTCACCCTGTGCGCTGCAATACCCGGTCAGCTGGTCACGGCTGTCCCACCGGAACCGCTCTGTTTCCGGTCGGTAGCCGTCACGGTGTCTGGTGCGGCTGACCATCCGGCCTGCGGCGTCATAGTCATACTGCGTGTTTCCGGCCTGTTTCAGCCGGTGGCCTCCGGCATACTGGTCAGTCTCTTCACTTATCCGGTGCCTGCCCGCAGACTGCGCCTTCAGGTAGCCGCAGCTGTCATAGCCATAGGACTCATCGCCTTCGCCATAGCCCAGCCCGGTGCCTGAGGCTGTCACCGCCATGACCTGGCCGTTCCGGTCCAGCCGGTACTCCCGCCGTGTTTCCCGTCCGTAATCTTCCCGGCTGGTGACAGCCGACACATTACCCGCGCTGTCGTAACGGTACTCCCGTACCAGTGAGGGAACCAGCCCGCCCCATGTGGCTTCTTCCGGAAAAAATCCGGCGCGCTGGCTGACAGGCTGACCGGCTGCATTCCAGCCCTGTTCACAGGCAAAACCCCGGTTACTGTGCCGGAGCACTTCACGTCCCGCCTCATCACGGCTGAACGTCAGCGTCTCATCCCCCGGCAGGATAACCTCTGCCAGTTCTCCGGCGGCGTTGTAACGGTAGGTGGTTTTCAGCAGGGATTCATCGGGATGTCTGTCGCGTTCATCTTCCGGTGGCAGGATACAGCGGATGACGGTGTGTTCATCGGGGTAGTGGTATTCAATGGCCCGTCGGCCCTGAGTGGTGACATTCACCCGCCCGCGTTCGTCATAGCCGGTGCGCTGTGATATGCCGTCCGGGCTGAAGATACCCGTCAGCCTGCCGGATTTGTCATACGCATACTGCGTTTTGCCTTCCGGCGTGATGATTTCTGCCAGGCGGCCTGCGGCATCCCGGCTGTAGAGGATGGTTTCCTCCAGACCGTTAACCTTTGCGGTATACAGGCCATCGGCGTCATAGCGGTAACGCCAGACCACGCCGCCCCAGTCATGCTCTTCCGTCACCCGGCCGCAGTTATCCAGAACATAAAGATATGACTCACCCTGCGGGTTGATGACTTCTGTCAGTTGCAGCGTGTCTTTATCGTAGCGGTACTGCCAGCGGTGGCCTTCACCGTCCGTTCGCGCCACCGGCAAATCGAACGGACCGTATTCCATCGTCCAGACAACGCCGTTACCGTCCGTCCAGGCCAGCAGGTTGCCGTGGCGGTCATAGCGGAATCCTTCCGCGCCGGTTCCAGCACGTTCAATGCCACTCAGTTTATGGTGCTGCTGCCACTGTAACCGCACTGACTGACCGCTGGGGCCGCGCATCTTCACCGGCAGGTCGTGACCGCTGTATTCGGTGTGGTGTTCACGGCCCATCACGTCGGTGAGTGTTTCCGGCCGGTTGTGGTGGTCGTACTCTATGCCCAGACGCCGTTCATCCTGGCGGAATATCCCCGACAGCAGCCCCTGCGGCGTGTACGCCAGCCGGGTCTCTTCGCCCTGTGGCGACACCAGACTTACCGGCAGGCCGCGTTCATCACACTGCTGCGTCCACGTCTGTCCGGCAGGGTCGGTGATGTTGCTGAGCAGGCCGCGCTCATCATAGCAGTACTGCCACTCCGCGCCGTCTGCCGCCGTGTAACGGCTTAACTGACCGTGTGCGGCGTTGTATTCAAACTTCTCCACCCGCCCGGCAGGGGAGTGACGGGCCAGCAGGTGATGGAATTCATCCCATTAATACGTGGTGGTGCTGCCGTCCGGCGCTTCTTCCCGCAGAATATTGCCGTCAGGATCATAGTAATAACGGTGAGTGCCCTTGCCGTCCGTCACGGTGGTGCAGCCGTCACCATAGTCCAGCGTGGCGTTGTAATAGCCCTCCGCCCCGGTGACGGTCACGCACCGGCCCTGTTCATCGTAGGTGAAACGGCTCCACGTCTGGTCGTTATCGGACCAGCGGATGATCCGGTCCGCAGCGTCGTACTCATAAAACAGGTGGTAGTCCAGCCGCGCATCCGCTTCTGTCAGCCGCCCCCGCGCATCCTGTTCGTAGGTCGCCAGCGTCTGTATGCCGTTATCCGTGCGGTGAATGGCTTTCAGGTAGCCGCTGGCGTGGTACATCAGTTTAAGCCGGATCCCGTCGGTGTGACTGACACCCGTGATGCGGTACTGGCTGTCGCGCTCAAACGTGATGCGGTTGCTGGCGGTGTCGCTCATCCCGCCCAGCATATACATCCGGTCGTCGGGGCTGTGTGCCAGGCGGTCATCGCTGGTATCGTCAGTCACCGGGTGGCGCAGACGCATTCCCGGAAAGGCGTCATAAAAGAAGCGGCTGCTCAGTGCATCCCTGTCGAACAGCTCCAGGTAATCGTCGCGGCGGCGCAGAATGTACTGGGCGTGATACGGGTTAACCGCCGTATCACTGTCACCGTCGAAGGCGAAGTTCAGCGTGGCTCCCTGGCTGATAATATCTACCCGGTTTCCCTGTTCACGCACCCAGGCGTATTCGCTCCAGGAGTCGCTCCAGCCCACGCCGGTCAGGCCATGCAGCGGCAGTACAGAACTGTGGAAACGGGTGAAGGAGAGGGGGAGTGTCTGGCCCAGGGTGAAGTCGGTACGTTCGTCGCAGTACGCGCCGGTTACCGGATCGACAGGATCTGTTACCCATCTGATGACTTTATTGGCAATACTTTTTAACGACTTACCTGTTTTCCCCAGCAACGCGCCGAGCTTTGCCCCCAGCAGCTTCCCGCTTTTCCCCAGCAGGTTCCCCAGTTTGCCGAGTCTCGCCAGATTCTTCAGTTTTCCCAGCAGTCCCGCTGGCGGCAGAAGATAGCTGGCTATCGTTATTCCCCCCAGGATCATTCTCTGCCACGGCGGGAACTCCGGCTGGATATCCAGATAGGTCACCTGCTCACCGCCAATAAAGACGTCCGGCGAACCTCCCACGATTGCTGCGCTGCACTCCAGTTTGTCGCCCTGGCGTGCGGCAGGCTGATTGTTGATAAAGACGTTGCTGCTGCCCTGGGCTATCCTCGGTGGTTTGTTCTCCTTGTCGCAGAGCGCCGTGTCCTCACCGGCTTCCGGGAAATCCACATCTTTTTTGATTTCGCCACGCCCGCCCACCATGGTGGCAAACTCCATTAATACCGGACCGGCGGGAAACAGAAGCGATGCGCCGGCGCTGACGCGATCCATAAAACCGGCATTGCTGTCCGTCAGGGTGATAACAGCGTTCCCCCAGGCCTTCGCCAGTGGTACTGCTTTTTCCGCTGCCGATTCAAGCAGGTCAGTGGCAATATCACCCCATGAGGGTTCCCCCTGTGGGACTTCAGGTATTGCTCCAGGTGGGGGAGGAGGGGGAAGGGTGACGGCGGCCCTGGCAGCGGGCTTTCCGTTAATTTTTACGTTTTCAGAACCGGTATTGATGGCGCCGTCCGTGTCACAAAAACTGTTTATCCATGACTCAAGCTGGTTCTGTTTCTCCTCCACATAATCACTCGCCTTATAGCTGGCATACATCAGCGCAGGCACCAGAACCAGCGCATAAGGGCCGGTGGCACAGGCGGCCATAATCAGGCAACCTTCTGCGATGGTCACTATCGCCCCCAGCACGGCCCCTGCCAGCGCCCCCAAAAAACTCTTGTGCTGAATTTCATCGCCCAGCCTGGCGGCGGGGGGGCCAGACTTTTTTGATGCCAGCATCTGTGCAATGGCTTTGTCGTTGGCTGCCCGTTTCATCTGGCTGGCGACCATCGCCTGCTGTGACAGCATTCGCATTGCCAGCGTACCGCCTGCGGTCGCTCCCTGTGGCCCGCCTGGTCCTTCACTCATGTGTTATCCCTCGTTTATGTCAGCGCGGCTGGTCCTTTTGGATGTCATTCTCCGGTGGCAACGGGGTGAAGCTCTTTATCACCTCCAGCAGCATCGTCTTTTGACTGTTCTTCAGGGATAAGGAGGTGCTGAAAGTGAAGGTCAGCAGCGTATCTCCACGCCGCTGGAATACGGCTATCTGGCTAATCCGCCCCTGATTCCCCTCATCTTCCGGACCGTTCCAGGAATAATCCAGCAGCCAGGCCGGGGCCTCTGCCAGAGTGATTTCCCGGCAGGCATGTTCGGTGTACCCATCAAGTTTGCCCTGGTACAACGCCAGCGTTTCCTGGTACAGCTCTGGTGTCAGGGTTCCCTGTGGAACGGCTTCGCGGGTAATGACCAGGTTGATGCCACTGTTATCTGTGGACACCAGGACCTGCATTGACTGATCCTGCCATTGAGACGGCAGTTGAATGTGGCCTTCATTAAAAGTGAACTGCATAAAATACTCCCTGATAATCTGAGTGAATCAGTTGATGAAAACAGAACCGCCCACGATGGTGATGCCATCCTTCGACAGCCTGATTACCGTCGATTCCCCGACCTGTAGCTGAATGCCATCCGGCGTCAGCGCAATTTTGCTTTCCTCCACAGCCAGCAAAATTTCCTTAATCGCCGTATAAGCCTGTATACCGTCGCCTTCGCCACCATTGTTTACAGCGTCAACATGCACCGAACCGGCAATCGTGCCTCTGTCCTGAAAGACATCCTCAGATAAAGACCCTTTCAGTACTCCGGTGATCTTGTGGCCTTTTTCCACCGTAAGAAGGCGGTTACCTTCCTGGATCGTGACCGTCTGGTCATTTTTTACGGTTTCGCGGTGATCGTGTTTTACGGTGGTGGTACGGTCGTTGAGCACTTCGGTATCCATGTTCTTCTGCGCGTGGATGTAGACCTGTTCTCTCCCTGTCGCATCATCAAACTTCAGCTCATTAAATCCGCTGCCCATGTACGTTTTGGAGCGGATGGTCATCTGCGTCTTTGTTCCCGGCAGGCTGCCGGGGGTGCGGTTTTCCTGGTGGTAGGTGCGCCCCATAATGATCGGCTGGTCCGGATCGCCGTTGAGGAAGTCTACAATCACCTCCTGACCCACACGCGGTATCGCCAGGTGGCCAAAACCGGTGCCTGCCCACGCCTGTGCCACACGGATCCAGCACGAACTGTCTTGGTCTGCCGGGTTATAACGGTCCCAGTTGAACTTCACCCGCACGCGACCATGTTCGTCGCAGAAGATTTCCTCGCCTGCCGGTCCTGTCACGACAGCGCTCTGCGGGCCGTCGACCAGCGGTTTCAGCAACGGCTGTGGTCGCCATGTTCTGTCTGCCGGGATCACCGCAAAATGGTTCTCCAGCGCCGTCCCCGCTCCCTGCCGTCCTGGCACCGCCTGTGGCTGTTCGCCGTGCAGTTCACTTGCCACCACCTGCCATTCCCGGTTCAGGTTCGCCTGCGGATGCCCCGTCAGCACAATTCGCCGTCCCGGCCATATCTCCGGCGAGCGGCTCATTCCCCGCGCGGTTTCTGCGTTGTTTCGCCAGCCGTCCATCTGCCAGCGGGCAAAGTTCTGCCCGTGGGCGCTCTTGAAACGTCCGGGGTAGTCATACACTTCATACTGCGTGCGCTGGTAGTCCTGGTGCTGGCCTTCCTGTTCAAAACGTCCGGCCCAGCCGGGGCGTTTAAAGGTGTAGTCTTTGGTCACCACGGAAGAAGGGCGGATTTGTGCGCTGTAGCGGAACTGGCTGATGCAGAGGGTGCTCACCTCGGTACGGGTGTTCGGGTTCCATGGGATTTCAAAAGATTCGGGCAGATGGCGGACTGTGTCGCACAGCACCAGGCTCTGGTCGGTACTTTTGTAAGCATGCTCCTCATAAAAGAAGATGCCTTCCTCCGCCGCCATCCGGCACAGAAAATCGTAATCAGTCTCACCGTACTGGACACAAAACTCACGGGAAGGATGCGGCTCGCTGAACAGCGGACTCCATTCGGTCACCCCGTTTTCCTGCAACATCGTGCCGAGGATGCTTTTGATGTCCTCGTTCTGGAAGATACGGAAGTTCTGGCGCAGACCGGCACGCCACAGCGGCGGGTGCACCTTCATGCTGTACAGCATCTGGTTTTTGTCGTTCTCCCCGAGTTCAAACCAGGTCACCACGCCTTTCACCCGGCGCTGTACTTCATCGCCCTGCCATATCGTCAGGTAGGCCATTTTGTCCAGCACCTGCGCAAATTCAAGGGAGAGAAACTGCTGGCTGACCAGGGAGAGATCGAGGGAAAAGAGCGAAGAGAGTGACTGGTTCAGATGAAAGGAAACCACCGCAAAAGCATCCGGCGGCAGGCCGTCCACTTCCAGTGTGAAACGTAATCCGGTTGACATAGCAACCTCCAGTAAAATGAATAATGATCCGTACCGTACAACTGCGGATAATGTGATAAGCGGGACGACTTCAGACGTTATTAGGGAAGGAACAGAAAATGCTATGGTTATGTGAGAATTTTGTTTAAATATTACTTTACAGAAACGGGTGTCTGTTCAGTCAAAAAAATAATCACAAGCTCAACCTCTTGTTTCTTGGCGTTATTCAGGACAGGTACGCATATCACAACGAGTAACAAAAACGTAAAGTTAAACCAATATTCATAATATATTTTTATTCACAGCAATAAATAATCCAATTAACATTATTAAAATGAATGATTGCATAAGAAATATATGCTACCGCTCCACCCTGATAACATGATCTGCACATTGCACATCTTAACGTTGTTAAATACTGGCTCAATAGTGGATATTTTAAATTAGGAATTTATCAAATTCACTTGATAAATAGATTGAGTGAATAATATAACAATTAATGATGATTAATCGCGATTAAATTATTCATTGCTTTATATGATAGATGGCTTGTTTATAACGATGAAAATTTAGAAAGGGCATTGTGATCTACAATTGGAAGAAACACAGATTTAACTAAGTTTCATATACAAACATCTCGTGAAACTTTGAAAAATAAAAGCCTTCGATATTTCATATGTTTAATAAGTTTTTCTCTAATTTGTTGATCAACAATACCAGGAGGTGATGCACTACGCCCTGAATTTGAACTTAATAATCACTCTCTCTCCGGCAGCATAATCACAAACCTTGTCCCCCGCGCATCTGACGTTACTGCAACCGTGCCTTTATGCGCGACAACAATCGATTTCACTATCGCCAGCCCAATGCCGCTACCTTCGCCTTTTCGCTGGCGGGAAGGGTCAACGCGGTAGAAACGGTCAAACAATCGCGGTAAGTGCTCGGGCGCAATGGGCGTACCGGGGTTTTCGACGGTAACTTGCACCTGGTGATCGACCGTCTGGCAGCGCACTACAATTGCCTCTCCGGGCGGCGTATAACGCAGGGCATTAGAAAGCAGGTTGCTTAACGCCCGACGCAGCATCAGCGGATCGCCCGCAACCTGACATTCGTCGCCAACAAATCGCAACTCCACGCCGCGATCTTCCGCTAACGCCTCGAAAAAATCGAACACTTTGCCGACTTCATCCGCCAGGTTGAGCATTTTCTTTTCGGGGATTAGCTGGTTGTTATCGGCCTGAGCGAGAAACAGCATATCGCTGACCATTTTCGCCATTCGCGTCAGCTCTTCGAGATTAGAGTAGAGCACATCTTCCAGCTCCTTCTGGCTGCGAGACTGGCTGAGGGCGATTTCCGTTTGCGTGATGAGATTGGTAATCGGCGTGCGAATTTCGTGAGCGATATCCGCTGAGAAATTGGACTGGCGGGTAAAGACATCCTCAATACGCTCGATCATATGGTTGAACGACAGTACCAGCTGTTCCAGCTCAATGGGCACGGTCTGCGGGTCAAGGCGAACGTCGAGATCTTTCGAGGTGATATTCTGGATTTGACGGCTGACGCTGCGGATCGGCGCGTGACCTTTATGTACCGCCAACAGTACGATAAAGACGATCAGGATGCTGATTACCGATGCGGTCATAATAAGTTTATTCATCAAATCATTTATGTAATGAAGATGAAAATCGATCGAAAGCGCGATGTAGAGCGTATAAATCGGTTTGCCGTCCACCAACGGGCCAACCGACAAGTTAATCATCCGCCAGTTGCTGTGTTCCATATGCCCGTGACCGTGGCCTGGCATCATAATCGTCGGGCCGGAAAGGAGATACACCTCGCCACCCCGCGCGTCTTTATCGGGTATGGCATCACGTGCAAACTCGCGGATATCAGGCGCACCGGGGGAGTGATACACCGTTTTGCCGTGGCTATCTGCCAGGGAAATCAACACGTTGGAATAACCACTGACGATATCTTCCAGCGTCATTAAGCGTCGGGCTTGCGTTTCGTCAGGGTGATTAAGTACCCGTTCAAGCGTGGCGCTAATCTCTTTTAAATCATTAATATCCTGCTCGGCAAAATGCACTTTTACTGAGTGGATCATGATCCATGCAAAGGCGAAAAACGCCGCGATGGTGGCCAGGCTGATAAAAAAGGTCAGGCGGGTTGCCAGCGAAAACGGGCGCTGAAATGGCTTACTGACCATCCGGCACCTCAAGCATGTAGCCCACGCCGCGCACGGTCTGAATTAGCTTCGGCTCAAAGTCGTTGTCGATTTTGCCGCGCAGCCGCTTCACCGCTACATCAATGGCGTTAGTGTCGCTGTCGAAATTCATGTCCCACACCTGCGAGGCGATAAGCGAGCGGGGCAGCACTTCGCCCTGATGGCGGAGGAAAAACTCCAGCAGAGTAAACTCTTTACTGGTCAGAGTGATGCGCGTGCCGCTGCGGGTGACTTTGCGGCTGACGAGATCGACCATCAGATCGGCAACCTGAAACTGACTTTCGATAATCATCGCCGCCCCGCGCCGCAGGAGAGTGCGCACCCGCGCCAGCAGTTCAGCAAAAGCGAACGGCTTCACCAGATAGTCATCCGCCCCCAACTCCAGCCCCTTGACGCGATGTTCAATGGTGCCAAGCGCGGTAAGCAACAGAATCGGCATCCCTTTATTGGCGGAACGCAACATGCGCACGATATCCCAGCCGTTCACGTCCGGCAGCATAATATCGAGGATTATCAGATCATAATCACCGGTCATCGCCAGATGGTAGCCATTCAACCCGTTGTCGGCCAAATCGACCACAAAACCGGCTTCGGTTAACCCTTTGGTCAAGTATTCTCCGGTTTTCTTTTCATCTTCGACAATCAACAGTTTCATATTTCCTCCGCATGTTGCCCGGGCAATTCTAGAGTAGCGGGATCAGATGGCAATCGCTTATTGGCAAAATGACAATTTTGTCATTTTTCTGTCACCGGAAAATCAGAGCCTGGCGAGTAAAGTTGGCGGCATAAAATCACCAGAAATTATGAGCCTATGTCTCCTTGTAAACTTCTGCCATTTTGTGTGGCCCTTGCGCTAACCGGTTGTTCACTGGCACCGGATTATCAGCGTCCGGCAATGCCCGTGCCGCAGCAGTTCTCACTCAGCCAGAACGGCCTGGTTAACGCAGCAGATAACTATCAGAACGCGGGCTGGCGCACCTTTTTTGTTGATAATCAGGTGAAGACGCTGATTAGCGAGGCGCTGGTGAATAATCGGGATTTGCGCATGGCGACGCTGAAAGTGCAGGAGGCACGGGCGCAATATCGTCTGACCGATGCCGACCGCTACCCACAGCTCAATGGCGAGGGCAGCGGCAGCTGGAGCGGTAATCTTAAAGGGAATACCGCCACGACACGGGAGTTTTCGACCGGCCTTAACGCCAGCTTTGACCTCGATTTTTTCGGTCGCTTAAAGAACATGAGCGAAGCCGAGCGACAAAATTATTTAGCCACTGAGGAAGCTCAGCGCGCGGTGCATATTCTGCTGGTTTCTAATGTCGCGCAAAGCTATTTCAATCAGCAACTGGCGTATGCGCAATTGCAAATAGCCGAAGAAACGCTGCGTAATTATCAGCAGTCATATGCGTTTGTCGAAAAACAACTGTTGACAGGTAGCAGTAATGTTCTGGCGCTGGAACAGGCTCGCGGGGTGATAGAAAGTACCCGCAGCGACATCGCTAAACGTCAGGGGGAACTGGCGCAGGCGAATAATGCATTGCAACTGTTGCTGGGAAGCTACGGCAAGCTGCCGCAAGCGCAGACAGTAAACAGCGACAGCCTGCAAAGCGTTAAATTACCGGCGGGATTGTCGTCGCAAATCTTATTGCAGCGCCCGGATATTATGGAAGCTGAACACGCGTTAATGGCGGCTAATGCCAATATTGGCGCTGCACGCGCGGCATTTTTTCCGTCTATAAGCCTGACCAGCGGAATATCGACCGCCAGTAGCGATCTATCGTCATTATTTAACGCCAGCAGCGGGATGTGGAATTTTATACCCAAAATTGAGATCCCCATTTTTAATGCCGGACGCAACCAGGCCAATCTGGATATCGCCGAAATTCGCCAGCAGCAGTCGGTGGTGAATTATGAACAGAAAATCCAGAACGCCTTTAAAGAAGTGGCAGATGCGCTGGCATTACGTCAAAGCCTGAACGATCAAATTAGCGCCCAGCAGCGTTATCTGGCATCGCTGCAAATTACTTTGCAACGGGCGCGGGCATTATATCAGCACGGCGCAGTAAGTTATCTGGAAGTGCTGGATGCCGAGCGTTCTTTATTTGCAACCCGACAAACTTTACTTGATCTGAATTATGCCCGTCAGGTTAACGAAATTTCTTTATATACCGCACTTGGTGGCGGTTGGCAGCAATAACTTTTAACTCCAGGAGAGAATAAATGAAAAAAGCACTGCAAGTCGCAATGTTCAGTCTGTTTACCGTTATTGGCTTTAATGCCCAGGCTAACGAACATCATCATGAAACCATGAGCGAAGCACAACCACAGGTTATTAGTGCCACTGGCGAGGTAAAGGGTATTGATCTGGAAAGCAAAAAAATCACCATCCATCACGATCCGATTGCTGCTGTGAACTGGCCGGAGATGACCATGCGCTTTACCATCACCCCGCAGACGAAAATGAGTGAAATTAAAACCGGCGACAAAGTGGCGTTTAATTTTGTCCAGCAGGGCAACCTTTCTTTATTACAGGATATTAAAGTCAGCCAGTAACCCAGGTTTAATGAGATGAAAAAAATCGCGCTTATTATCGGCAGCATGATCGCGGGCGGTATTATTTCTGCGGCAGGCTTTACCTGGGTTGCAAAGGCGGAACCGCCTGCAGAAAAAACGTCGACCGCAGAACGTAAAATCTTATTCTGGTACGACCCAATGTATCCCAATACGCGGTTCGATAAACCAGGTAAATCGCCGTTTATGGATATGGATCTGGTGCCGAAATATGCCGATGAAGAGAGTTCTGCGTCTGGTGTGCGCATTGACCCGACTCAGACGCAGAATCTGGGGGTGAAAACGGCTACCGTCACGCGCGGACCGCTGACTTTTGCCCAGAGTTTCCCGGCGAATGTCAGTTACAACGAGTATCAGTATGCCATTGTGCAGGCTCGCGCTGCCGGGTTTATCGACAAGGTGTATCCGCTTACCGTGGGCGATAAAGTACAAAAGGGCACACCGCTTCTCGACCTGACCATTCCTGACTGGGTGGAAGCGCAGAGTGAGTATTTACTGCTGCGCGAAACCGGCGGTACGGCGACCCAGACTGAAGGCATTCTTGAGCGGCTGCGACTGGCGGGAATGCCGGAGGCGGATATTCGCCGCCTGATCGCCACGCAAAAAATCCAGACTCGCTTTACGCTCAAAGCGCCCATTGATGGCGTGATCACCGCGTTTGATCTGCGCGCGGGAATGAATATCGCCAAAGATAACGTGGTCGCGAAAATTCAGGGTATGGACCCGGTGTGGGTCACTGCTGCGATCCCGGAGTCCATCGCCTGGCTGGTGAAAGATGCCTCGCAGTTTACCCTCACCGTTCCGGCGCGACCGGATAAAACACTCACCATCCGCAAATGGACGCTGCTACCTGGCGTGGATGCCGCGACCCGCACGCTGCAGCTGCGTCTGGAAGTCGACAACGCCGACGAGGCGCTAAAACCGGGCATGAACGCCTGGTTGCAACTCAACACCGCCAGCGAACCGATGCTGCTCATTCCGTCACAAGCGCTGATTGATACCGGCAGCGAACAGCGGGTGATTACCGTTGATGCCGACGGGCGCTTTGTACCGAAACGCGTTGCTGTTTTCCAGGCATCGCAAGGCGTCACCGCATTACGCTCTGGTCTGGCGGAAGGTGAAAAGGTGGTTTCCAGCGGCCTGTTCCTGATTGATTCCGAAGCCAATATTTCTGGCGCACTGGAGCGGATGCGCTCTGAAAGTGCTACCCATGCGCATTGAGGGAATAACCAATGATTGAATGGATTATTCGTCGCTCGGTGGCGAACCGTTTTTTGGTGCTGATGGGCGCGTTGTTTCTGAGCATCTGGGGCACCTGGACCATCATTAATACGCCAGTGGATGCGCTGCCGGATCTCTCCGATGTGCAGGTTATTATTAAAACCAGCTATCCCGGTCAGGCACCACAAATCGTTGAAAATCAGGTGACTTATCCGCTAACCACCACCATGTTGTCGGTGCCTGGCGCGAAGACTGTGCGCGGTTTCTCACAGTTTGGCGACTCTTATGTGTATGTCATTTTCGAAGATGGCACCGATCCGTACTGGGCGCGTTCGCGGGTGCTGGAGTATCTCAACCAGGTACAGGGTAAGCTGCCTGCGGGAGTCAGCGCCGAGCTGGGGCCAGATGCCACGGGTGTTGGCTGGATCTATGAATATGCACTGGTGGATCGCAGCGGTAAGCACGATCTGGCCGATTTACGCTCATTACAGGACTGGTTTCTCAAATATGAGCTGAAAACCATCCCTGACGTTGCGGAAGTGGCGTCGGTGGGCGGTGTGGTGAAAGAGTATCAGGTGGTTATCGATCCCCAGCGCCTGGCGCAGTATGGCATCAGTCTCGCCGAAGTAAAAAGCGCGCTGGATGCTTCAAACCAGGAAGCGGGCGGTTCGTCGATCGAACTGGCGGAAGCGGAATATATGGTGCGCGCCAGCGGCTATCTGCAAACGCTCGACGACTTTAATCACATCGTTTTAAAAGCCAGTGAAAATGGCGTGCCCGTTTATCTGCGCGATGTTGCGAAGGTCCAGATTGGCCCGGAGATGCGCCGGGGCATTGCCGAACTAAACGGCGAAGGCGAAGTGGCGGGCGGGGTGGTGATCCTGCGATCCGGCAAAAACGCCCGAGAAGTGATCGCCGCCGTGAAGGACAAACTGGAAACGCTGAAAAGTAGTCTGCCGGAAGGCGTGGAGATAGTTACAACATACGATCGCAGCCAGCTCATTGACCGCGCCATCGACAACCTCAGCGGCAAGTTGCTGGAAGAGTTTATTGTGGTGGCGGTAGTCTGTGCGCTGTTTCTCTGGCATGTGCGCTCGGCGCTGGTGGCGATTATTTCGTTGCCGCTGGGGTTGTGTATTGCTTTTATTGTCATGCACTTCCAGGGACTGAATGCCAATATTATGTCGTTGGGTGGCATTGCGATTGCCGTCGGGGCGATGGTCGATGCTGCTATCGTCATGATCGAGAATGCGCATAAACGGCTGGAAGAGTGGCAGCACCAGCATCCTGACGCCACGCTGGATAATAAAACGCGCTGGCAGGTGATCACCGATGCGTCTGTTGAAGTGGGGCCGGCGCTATTTATCAGTCTGCTGATTATCACGTTGTCGTTTATCCCGATCTTCACCCTGGAAGGGCAGGAAGGGCGTCTGTTTGGCCCGTTGGCGTTCACCAAAACGTATGCGATGGCGGGTGCGGCGCTGCTGGCGATCGTAGTGATCCCGATCCTGATGGGCTACTGGATCCGTGGCAAAATTCCGCCGGAAAGCAGTAACCCGCTCAATCGCTTTTTGATTCGTGTTTATCATCCGCTGTTGCTGAAAGTACTGCACTGGCCGAAAACCACGCTGCTGGTGGCGGCGCTTTCGGTGCTGACGGTTCTCTGGCCGCTCAATAAAGTTGGCGGGGAATTTTTACCGCAGATCAATGAAGGCGACTTGTTGTATATGCCATCGACGCTGCCGGGGATTTCCGCAGCAGAGGCGGCGAGTATGCTGCAAAAAACCGACAAGCTAATTATGAGCGTACCTGAAGTGGCGCGGGTATTTGGCAAAACCGGGAAAGCGGAAACCGCCACCGATTCTGCTCCGCTGGAGATGGTAGAAACGACCATCCAGCTTAAGCCGCAGGAGCAGTGGCGGCCAGGCATGACGATGGACAAAATCATTGAGGAACTGGATAACACCGTGCGGCTGCCGGGGCTGGCGAATCTGTGGGTGCCGCCAATTCGTAACCGTATCGATATGCTCTCAACCGGCATTAAAAGCCCCATCGGCATTAAAGTTTCCGGCACTGTGCTGGCGGATATCGACGCGATGGCTGAGCAAATTGAAGAAGTAGCGCGAACGGTGCCAGGCGTAGCTTCTGCGCTTGCCGAGCGGCTGGAAGGTGGGCGCTATATCAACGTTGAGATTAACCGTGAAAAAGCCGCACGTTACGGTATGACGGTGGCGGATGTGCAGTTGTTTGTGACTTCTGCGGTGGGCGGGGCGATGGTTGGCGAAACGGTGGAAGGGATTGCCCGTTATCCAATTAATCTGCGTTATCCGCAAAGCTGGCGCGATAGTCCGCAGGCACTGCGCCAGCTGCCGATCCTGACGCCGATGAAGCAGCAAATCACCCTGGCAGACGTGGCCGACATTAAAGTCTCTACCGGACCGTCGATGCTGAAAACCGAGAATGCGCGCCCGACGAGCTGGATTTATATCGATGCCCGCGATCGTGACATGGTGTCGGTGGTTCACGATTTGCAAAAAGCGATAGCTGAAAAAGTGCAGTTAAAACCGGGCACCAGCGTGGCATTCTCCGGGCAGTTCGAGCTACTGGAGCGCGCCAACCATAAGCTTAAACTCATGGTGCCGATGACGTTGATGATTATCTTCGTGCTGTTGTATCTGGCGTTCCGTCGGGTGGGCGAAGCGTTGCTGATTATCAGCAGCGTACCGTTTGCGCTGGTGGGCGGCATCTGGTTGCTGTGGTGGATGGGCTTTCATCTTTCCGTGGCGACGGGCACTGGCTTTATCGCCCTCGCCGGGGTCGCCGCCGAATTTGGCGTGGTGATGCTGATGTATTTACGTCACGCCATAGAGGCCGTGCCGTCGTTGAATAATCCACAAACATTCAGCGAGCAGAAGCTGGATGAGGCGTTATATCACGGCGCGGTCCTGCGCGTGCGCCCGAAAGCGATGACGGTGGCGGTGATTATCGCCGGTCTGCTGCCGATTCTGTGGGGAACGGGGGCTGGTTCAGAGGTGATGAGCCGGATTGCCGCGCCGATGATTGGCGGCATGATCACCGCACCTTTGCTGTCGCTGTTTATTATCCCGGCGGCGTATAAGCTGATGTGGCTGCACCGACATCGGGTACGGAAATAAAAGCAGGATACCCCGTTTAACCGTGTGGATTGTGTCTTGCGACGATGGGCACTAAATGTTAAAAGGTGCCCCTCAACAAAAAAGACACACAGGGGAAAGGCGTGAAAAACGCGTCAACCGTATCGGAAGATACTGCGTCGAATCAAGAGCCGACGCTTCATCGCGGATTACATAACCGTCATATTCAACTGATTGCGCTGGGTGGCGCAATTGGTACTGGTCTGTTTCTTGGCATTGGCCCGGCGATTCAGATGGCGGGTCCGGCTGTATTGCTGGGCTACGGCGTCGCCGGGATCATCGCTTTCCTGATTATGCGCCAGCTTGGCGAAATGGTGGTTGAGGAGCCGGTATCCGGTTCATTTGCCCACTTTGCCTATAAATACTGGGGACCGTTTGCGGGCTTCCTCTCTGGCTGGAACTACTGGGTAATGTTCGTGCTGGTGGGAATGGCAGAGCTGACCGCTGCGGGCATCTATATGCAGTACTGGTTCCCGGATGTTCCAACGTGGATTTGGGCTGCCGCCTTCTTTATTATCATCAACGCCGTTAACCTGGTGAACGTGCGCTTATATGGTGAAACCGAGTTCTGGTTTGCGCTGATTAAAGTGCTGGCGATCATCGGTATGATCGGCTTTGGCCTGTGGCTGCTGTTTTCTGGTCACGGCGGCGAGAAAGCCAGTATCGACAACCTCTGGCGCTACGGTGGTTTCTTTGCCACCGGCTGGAATGGGCTGATTTTGTCGCTGGCGGTAATTATGTTCTCCTTCGGCGGTCTGGAGCTGATTGGGATTACTGCCGCTGAAGCGCGCGATCCGGAAAAAAGCATTCCAAAAGCGGTAAATCAGGTGGTGTATCGCATCCTGCTGTTTTACATCGGTTCACTGGTGGTTTTACTGGCGCTCTATCCGTGGGTGGAAGTGAAATCCAACAGTAGCCCGTTTGTGATGATTTTCCATAATCTCGACAGCAACGTGGTAGCTTCTGCGCTGAACTTCGTCATTCTGGTAGCATCGCTGTCAGTGTATAACAGCGGGGTTTACTCTAACAGCCGCATGCTGTTTGGCCTTTCTGTGCAGGGTAATGCGCCGAAGTTTTTGACTCGCGTCAGCCGTCGCGGTGTGCCGATTAACTCGCTGATGCTTTCCGGAGCGATCACTTCGCTGGTGGTATTAATCAACTATCTGCTGCCGCAAAAAGCGTTTGGTCTGCTGATGGCGCTGGTGGTAGCAACGCTGCTGTTGAACTGGATTATGATCTGTCTGGCGCATCTGCGTTTTCGTGCAGCGATGCGACGTCAGGGGCGTGAAACACAGTTTAAGGCGCTGCTCTATCCGTTCGGCAACTATCTTTGCATTGCCTTCCTCGGCATGATTTTGCTGCTGATGTGCACGATGGATGATATGCGCTTGTCAGCGATCCTGCTGCCGGTGTGGATTGTATTCCTGTTTGTGGCATTTAAAACGCTGCGTCGGAAATAAGGCATTCACGCTACATCCGACAAAACGATGTCCGCTCTCATCCATTCGATGAGAGCGGTTTTTTTAATTACTGCTTAAATGCACCCGCCAGAGAGCGAATATCATTGCCGGTTGGCGACTGATGAAGTCGCAGACCAAACTCTTCGACAATCGCAAATATGTGATCGAATATATCAGCCTGAATGCTTTCATATTCCAGCCACACCACGGTGTTAGTAAACGCGTAGATCTCGAGCGGTAAACCGTTATCACCTGGAGCCAGTTGGCGTACCATTAAGGTCATATCTTTACGAATCCGCGGATGGTTACGCAGATATTCGTTCAGATAGGCACGAAAGGTTCCAATATTGGTCATTCGGCGCAGGTTTAATATCGACTCCGTAGAACCTTGCTGGCGATTCCACTCATTAATTTCCTGATGGCGGCTGGTTAAATAAGGTTTTAACAAGTGCGCTTTATTCAGACGTTGCATTTCGTCTTCATCAAGAAAACGAATACTGGTGACATCAATACTGATACTGCGCTTAATACGTCGCCCGCCAGATGCTGACATCCCGCTCCAGTTTTTAAAGGAGTCAGAAACCAGAGACCAGGTGGGAATAGTGGTAATGGTATTGTCCCAGTTACGCACTTTGACGGTGGTTAACCCAATATCGATCACCGCGCCATCCGCGCCGTATTTCGGCATCTCCAGCCAGTCGCCCAGTTTCAGCATATCGTTCGCGGAAAGCTGAATACCTGCCACCAGACCAAGAATCGGATCTTTAAAAACCAACATCAGCACGGCAGCCATTGCACCAAGACCGCTGATCAGAATCGCTGGCGACTGACCAATCAGCAGCGAGATCATCAAAATGCCGACCAGGATTGCGCCGATCAGTTTAATCCCCTGAAATATCCCTTTCAGCGGTAACTGAGATGCCGCCGGGAATTTCTGCGCCAGATTCAAAATAACATCCAGCAACGAGAAGACTGAAAGCAGCGCATACATCATGATCCACAACTGCGCGCAGGTAGTCAGAATATCTGCCGCTTCGGTGCCTTTTTGCAGCCAGAATACCGCCTGAATATTGACGATAATCCCCTGCAGGGTAAAAGCTAAACGGTGGAAGAGTTTATTCTGGGTAATGATTTGCAACCAAAGCCGTGAACTGGCGATGGCACGTTTTTCGAAGGTCCGCAGTACCACCCAATGCAAAATAATATGCACCACGACGGCGGTCAGAAAAATAATACCGAAAATCATCACCATCGAGGTGGTGTGATCGATCTCAATACCCGCTAAATCTTCAACCTGGGATATTAAATCCTGCATAACGTCTCCTTTATACAACAGCAGCCTATGATGACGGCTGAAACAGGGTTATGCAAATCAGGAGAATCTGAGGGGAAATAGCCGGGCAGATGCCCGGCAAGAGAGAATTACACTTCGGTTAAGGTGATGTTTTGCGGCAGACGTGATTTCGGCAGCGTAGCGTTAAAATCTTCAACGCTGTGATGACCTACCGGAACAACCACCAGACTGGTGTAGCCTTTCTCTTTCAGACCAAATTCTGCATCGAGGATGGCGGCGTCAAAACCTTCGATGGGTACCGCGTCCAGACCCAGCGCCGCCACGCCGAGCAGGAAGTTACCGACGTTGAGATAAACCTGTTTTGCCATCCACTCTGCATCATCATGCAGATCTTTACGGTGCATATCAGCGAAGAACTTGCGACCTTTATCGTTCGCGGCTTTCGCTTCCGGCGTGGCAAAGCGGCCATCAGCATCTTCCTGGTCAACAACCAGCTTCAGCCAGGCATCGTCCATCGCGGTTTTTGCACAGAACACCACGACGTGCGAGGCATCAAGTATTTTACGTTCGTTGAACACATAATTATCGGCAGCGGATTTGGCAACACGCGCTTTACCTTCTTCCGTGCTGGCAACAATAAAATGCCACGGCTGGGAGTTGGTGCTGGATGGGCTGTATTGCAGGAGAGTTTTGATCTGCTCGGCCTGTTCCGGGGTAAGTTTTTTACTGGCATCAAATGCCTTAGTGGAATGACGCTTTAAGGCGACAGAAATGATATCCATAAAGACTCCATGTGAAAGTAATTTTGCGTGCCAGCAGATTACAAGGTTCAACGAGAAATGGTAAGCGAGAAAAATGCGCTATAGATTTCCGCTTTAGCCTGGACGCACTCTTTTTTGATCGCGTTTAGCCAGACCATCAACCACCAGATTCCACGAATCGTTGATCAGATCGCGAAGTAACGCTTCGGAGATTTCCTCGCCGGGATACACCGAAATCCAGTGCTTTTTATTCATGTGATACCCTGGCTTAATGCTTGGGTATATTTGCTGATTTAACAGGGATTTTTGTGGATCGGACTTCAGATTGATAAAGGGGACGCCGCGTAGCTCCGACGACAGCATAAAAATCTTGCCGCCAATTTTAAAAACATCGAACTCCGGGCCAAAAGGCCAGCAAAGCTCGACAAAGGGTAACTCAAGGGCCAGGCGTTTCGCCGTTTCGTGCAGTGATTGCTTATCCATAAACGTTCCTTTAGGCGAAGGAGAATAAGCAAAGTATGCCGCGAAGTACGGCGATAATCGACGTTTAATCCGCCAGCGAGAACCAGCGTCGCCAGATAAAGCGCAGAACAAGATACTCAATAGCGCCCAGCACTAAAAACCACAGACAAAACAATAAAGTGTAAAGCTGACTAAGATCCATCAGATGGAACGTGCTCACCAGTTTTTGTGCCAGCGTCAGCCCCAATGCGGGGGCGGGAAGCAGCAGGCAAGAGAGGAAAGCCATCAGCAAAATGCCTGCTGCGGTGGTCAAGGTTTCTAAAGGGTGTTTCATAACATTGTTAAATGTAAGTTAAAACACCATTGTCAGGGATATTCTTCTGTAAGGCAATTCCCGACTTAGTCACCGGCCCAGATCTCACAATGCTTTTTCACCAGCCCAATCAGCGAGCCGCCATCGGCGACGAAATCGCGCATCAGCTGCGCTTCATTCAGACCGCTGACGACCTGGCGATGCAGTGCTTCAATTGCGCTCGATGCGCCAATTTTATGTGCGGAAGGGGCGATTTTTTCCAGCAATCGCAAGATATCTTCCGTTAGCGGTCGACGATCACCAGTGTGCGGATCGGTAATGACGCCTTCCAGCCCATAGCGACAGGCCTGGAAACGGTTGAATTTATACAGCAGGTAATCTTTCTCCTGATGTTTGAACGGGCGTTCCGTCAGTAACCAGTGGGCGGTGGCCTGAATTAATCCCGCCATATTTACCGCGTGGCTAAGGGTTAACGGGGTATCCATCACCCGAACCTCCACCGTGCCAAAATGAGGACTGGGGCGAATATCCCAGTGCAGATCTTTAATGCTGTCGATCATCGTGGTGTAACTCAAACAGCGAAATAGGGCTTCAAATTGTTGCCAGTTACTGACCCACGGCATCGGGCCATTATCAGGAAAGGCGGAAAAAATATTCGGTCGTGAGGAGGCAAAACGCGTATCCGTTCCCTGCATATATGGCGACGCGGCGGAAAGGGCGATAAAGTGCGGCACAAATCGTGACAAGCCGTGCAGCAAATAAATGGCGTCATCGCCACTGGCGCAGCCAACATGGACATGCTGACCAAAAACGGTCGCCTGCTGAATGAGATAACCAAAGTTTTCCAGCGTGCGTTGATAGCGTTCGTTATCGCATACCTCCTGACGCTGCCATTTCTGAAACGGGTGCGTGCCACCGCCGCAAATTTCCAGATGATGGTCTGTGGCTGCCTGCAATACGACTTTCTGCATCGCTGAAAACTGCCCGGCAGCCTGGTTGATATCACGGCAAACATCCGTCGCCAGCTCCAGCATACTTTCGGTGATATCGTGCTTTACCTCTCCGGCCGTGATCTTATTTTTAACCGCGTCAATCAGCATTGAAGAGTCCTGGCTTAAGTCATAGCCCGGCGGATTAACCACCTGCATTTCCAGTTCAATACCGAGGGTAAAAGGTTCAGAAACATGAAAATCGGGTAATGGCATAGGTTTCTCTTATGTTGGCGTTTTCTATTCAGTATAGAAGTCGGAGCGGCTGGGCGAGATGCGGAAGTTCTGGAATGTTTCTTTTTTTTGGTGATGGTGAACTGATGGTGCCTGAAGCAATTTGGCTACTTTTGCAATGTGACAAGTTATGGCAGTGCTGACTGGTGGCGAAGAATTTTGACGATTGAGTCATGCAGAAAAAAACGGGTTCAGCTTCAGTTGATTAAATGAGGAGTGAGAAGTCCGAAACAGGACTCACTGTATAAATAAACAGCTATTTTGTTGAGGAAGGGTAAGATAACGGCGGGTGCCTGAAGCTTTCCGGTTTCAGGTTTACTCTGAGGTCTGGAAAGATGAAGCCCCAGGAGATATTTCTATCAACCCTGGGGCTGCCACTCCAAACCCGAACAATTTGGATGGTAGTCCCTTCTTCGCATGGAGGCAATATAAACATGCTGACGAAATATGCCCTTGCGGCAGTCATAGTGCTGTGTTTAACGGTGCTGGGATTTACGCTTCTGGTCGGAGATTCGCTGTGTGAGTTCACCGTAAAGGAACGTAATATTGAGTTTAAGGCTGTTCTCGCTTACGAACCGAAGAAGTAGCCGTTGTGCGGGGAGAAATCCCATAAGCGCTAACTTAAGGGTTGAACCATCTGAAGAATGCGACGCCTCGGTGC
>OLPP01000598.1_pt1 | contig 24080 bp, 24 predicted proteins | sample 1643151 | NCBI WGS metagenome assembly OLPP01 (sample SAMEA3136679, study PRJEB25190) | human gut metagenome | biome: human gut; feature: human-associated habitat; material: faeces | place: Austria | collected 2013 | reverse complement strand
TTCCTATAAGCAAGTCTAAAAAAACTGCTATAAGACAAAAAAATAGCGATTTACGATTTTTTTACCACAATCAGTATCGAGTTTAATATAATAGTATTATCAAAAAGGGAGTGTGATCAACATGCAAAATATAAAAAAAATACTATTAGTAGAAATGAAACAAGTTGAAAGAAACGAAGCTGTTAACTGTGTTGCAGGAGCTATCAGCGAAGGACTAGCTAGTATTGATTTTGAAGCTGCTAGGGTCTAATGATATGTCTACTAAAAACAAATCCAAAGGACTTATAGTATCAACTATTATTTTTTCATGCTTTATTCTATTAGGTATCCATAATTTCAGCACAAACCTTTCAATCCCAAAATTATTATTAAACAGTTTAGGGATCTTCTTGTTTATCCTTTTACTCTTTCTTTCGATAAGAGAATTATTCAAACGGTAAAAACTATACTGTTTGTTGCAACAATTTTATTTATCTAATAAAAAAAGATAGTCTTCAAAGAAAAAGCTATTCTTAACATATGGCATTTTCATATTTTTAATTACCTATGACGTTCTATGGGAGATTTATTCTCATTATGATACAAAATAAAGTTATATAATTTGAAGAACACTTAAATAGCCTTAGTATTGCACACAAAAGCCGACTACTTCAATTTATGATGTAGTCGGTCTTTTTTAAATATTATTTGTACTAGATACTCACTATCAGTAGCTTCTTGTAAAACAGATTTTAGGATTACAATTTAAAATTCATTTACTTCCTTTTTAGGCATTTTTACTAAGAAGAACAGTGGGCTTTTGCCTACTGCTCTTCCTCTTTATCCAATCCCGCAATCTTTCGCTGTTTCCGATTAGATTCTTCAGCTACCCACTGTAAAACAGTCATAAACTCTTCTCGAGTAGCCTTTTCTTCAAATTCTCCATAGCTGCGATTATATTTTTTCATTATTTCCTCAGCTTCTTCTCTTTCAATCAAGTAACTTCACATCCAATTCGTTTTAAGTATAAGTGTCTCGCAATATAAGGTCGATATCTGTCACAGCAAGAACTATTATTGTAATCTGTTTGATATAGAATTTTATTACTATAGAAAAAATTAAATACTATAATTTAATCTAAAAAAGCTATTGCATACTACAACATATTTGTTGAAATGATAGAATAAAAGAATAATTTTAACAAATTAGAGAAGCTTGTTTCCATTTTTCATAGTGTAAAAAGTTTTTCAATTTATTCTGTGGCTGATAAACGTGGAAGCTGACTTAGTATCTCCGACATGGTAGTTAGTTCTGTTAAATGGTAATGCCCATTTGGTAATGTCTCTATTAAAATTTTGTTCGCAACAAATACCGCGATTTCTGCAGTCATTTTTGCTTCTTCTTCTCCAAAGAGAACAATTTTTTCAGGATCTTTAACTTGTCCATTTGATACTTTTACAACAAAAGAACGATCTCCGACTAATCCTCGTTTCATGAACCATACGGGGCTCTTTATTACTCTTGGATTTTTAAAAAGTCTTGCTAGTCCAACTTTTTTTATTGTTCTTAACAATGCAGTCAACCAATTTTGATCCAAACCGAGAAATGTTACATAATTGCGTGAAGGATCTGCAGAAAAAAGTAAATGCTGATCGGCAAAGCCAAAGTTAGCACTGCGACGCTTCCCAAATGGTGGTCCAAAATCCGTTTTTCGACTATAGACAAAATTTTCAATTGGTTGTGCCCATTTAGGATGTATATACGTACGATTTAATTGCTCAAAGGTCCATCTTACTGCTGCTTCACCGTGACGATCACCTATTCCTAAAAGGACATCAATTACTATCATTTGAGCAGATGGCTCTTTCTTAGTGTACGCGGCCGCGGCTAAGTTGGTAACACCAGGTGCTAACCCTAAACCAATGACTCTCTTGCTTTTTTCAGGAATGGGTAGCAAATTAACTTTTTTCAAAAAATAACTATTGGCACTGATATCCAAATAATCAATTCCTAATTTTTGACATTGTTCGACAAACTGGGTATCCGTTTGGTCCAAACAAACAATTACCATATCAAGATCAGCAAGTTTTTCAGGAATAACAAATTTATTCAAGTCTACTTCACTCTGTTCTAGAATGGGTAAAAATTCTTGGGCAAATACTTCCATTTTTTTTAAATTTCTTCCCATTAAAACAACGAAATACCCATGATTTGTTAACTCTCTAACATTACCTTTTCCAACCTGTCCATGACCGCCAACTACTGCTATCGTCTTCATCTTTCTTCTCCTTTATCTACCAAGTTAATTCATTTTTACCGATAGGCTAAATCGTATAAAAACTAACCACTTTTAATCATTATTTTATTCTTAGTTTTATGTGAGATAAATTAACCATTTTAAGTTTACAAATGTAATCAATTTCTATTACTTTATAAGTATCGTTTACATTCGTCAACGATAGAGCTTGAAATATTTTTATTTGAAAATTTTGTATTTAGATGATTATGAACTAATACAGTGTCGGAGGATACCTATGTATTTAAACTAAACTATTTTAGAAAAACCAGTAATCCTTTGAATTTTCTATTGGAAAATGAAGTAAAATATTATAAGAATAACCTTTAAAGTTGGGCAACTATTATTCAAACATCTAAACATACTCCTAAGAGAAATAGATATATAATAGACTAAGGAAGCGTTTTAAATATTGTAGAAAATAGAGAAAATTTATCAGATCTTCGGTTTAATTTTTACAGCGTTAATCGCTCTTGATATGAATGAGCTCTGATAAAGCCGAAGTAAATTGGCGATTTGAAAAGTTCAATTATTTGAGAATAGAATATTTTTTATATAGAATTGAGTTATAGTTAAGGGGGAATAGGTGTGTTAAATAAAATGTCAATTTCAACTGTGGAAGTCGATGGTGGTCGTGAAAATGAGCGATAATTTATTTTTAGAAGTACAACCAGAAGTATTTAAGCAAGTACCTCGTTTAAAGGATGGATTCTTGTTAACTTTAAATGATGGCTCTAATCAATTTTCTTCAGCAGAGGGATGCTGTATGATTGGTGATCATTTTTTATTAGTTTCCACACAACATTATATTCCAGCATATGATTTAACAATACCTTGCGAAGAAGCAACAGTTAAAACATCTGAATACGATACTACCTTTATTAATGGGCATTTAGTATTAGAGGTAACTCCATCAAATCAAACAATTCGTTTAAAGAATGAAAGTGGTATTTTAGATAGCAATGTCCAAGTCTATTTTGACTCATCAGACGCTTCGTAAATCTGTTCTAAATATAGTTTTAAAACCTCGAATATTTCTTATATCGAGGTTTTTTGATGAATTACCTAGTGTTTACGTGTTAGGGAACAATCGATCGAGCGTCACTAAAACACCGTCTTCGTCATTTGAAGGACATTGATGCTTAGCAACTTGCTTAACAGCTTCCGTTGCATTATCCATTGCATAACTCAGACCACAATACTCCAACATCTCAATGTCATTGCCCCCATCTCCAAAAGCAACGCACTGGTCAGGATTAATCCCCAAGCGCTCAACTAACATTTTCAAGCCGAAAGTTTTATGGCACTCAGAAAGAATCAAGTCTACAGAACCATGACCACTACTGGTAGGTACTAATAGCCCGGCTAATTTTTCACGGAACAATTCAACGTAAAATTCGGTTTTTTCAACAGGCATAGTCGGAGCAAATTTTAAAATTTTATCTTGAACTTCTGCAAAATCAGCTACCCATTCTAATCTATGGTAATAGATATTGGTTAGATCAAAAAATGCTTGACTCACCTTTCCTCTTTCACAGTAGGCACTATTCAGACCACACATCACATTTTTTACTTCAGGATAGTCTTTACATAAATCAAGGACCACCTCGATCGCTTTTCTAGGCATATCGGCTGAAAATAGTACCTCTGTTTTATCTTTAACAAAAGCACCATTTTCAGCAACAAAACTTAATTCATCATAATAATTTGGAAATAACGATCTCAATTGGTAGTATTGATTTCCACTTGCAACAACAAATTAACAATCAACAGCTTTCATTCACGATAAAACAGCCTTGAACCTTGGGATATCGTATGTGTAATCAGTACGAGCAAATGTTCCATCCATATCTACTGCTACCAACTTTAGATTATGAGGATTCTTATTCATAAAAACACTCCTGTCGCCTTTGATATCTTCATTATATTGAAAAAGTGTTCAGACCTAAAGCAGCCTATTTTTCTTACTCCGTTAAAAATAAGAACATTTCTAATTTCAGTTAACTATCTAGATACATACAAGCCATTTTTTGTATTAAAAGCTACCGACCTGTCTTTCTCCTAACCCACAGGTCAGCCTAAATCAGTGTTGACATAAGATTTTTATCATTTTTACTTTAACTGATTTTCTATAACTGGTACATCCTTGGTCAGCTAGTATCATAAGTTGATCCTAAGATAAGCACCTTATTACTGAATGTAATACACAAATTTGATCTGGATAATTCATAACCTAGAAATAGGCCATCAAAATAAAAATATTACTTTTATTCATGTTCAATCAGGTAATAAACCATTCATGAATTATTTTTTTACTAAATGCGTTATAGGGTATGGTTTACCAAAACCATCTAAGTCTTCTTCAGATTCAATTTCAAATCCATGGCTTAAATAAAAATGTTTTGCATATTTATTTTGACTATTAACATCAATTCTTTTTATATCTTCAGTTTCAATCAGCTCAATTAATATTTGACTACCATATCGCTTACCAATAAAATCTGGATCAAGAAATAGCATAACTAATTCTTCTGCACTTACACCACTAAAACCGCCAATTTCAGAAAGAAGCTCAACAAGATTATTGGGTGTTAATTTGGAGTAATCCCCTGTTTGATCGGCTTGTTCTAACAACGCAAAAATAAGCGCATTTACAGCTTTCTGCGCATTTTCGTTAAAGTATTTGTTGTCTGAAGCATTGGCATCATAATAAATCGTATTCGTAAAAGTATTGGTTAACTGCGTTGCAGTATCTATGTCTCCTCGCTTCCAGTATTTCACGATGAGTGCCAATGGATTATCACTCATTGATTGCAGTGGATCGGTGATATTAAATGCATACACATCATACCCTCTAGCTTCTAGTTCATCTTTACTAGCAACATATAATTCTGTTTTTGGATCATTAACAACCATTGAACTTTGTCTTTCTGCACGAGACAAATTGTCAATGGTTGCTAAAACTTCTATCTGTCCTTTCCCTGAACGGGAAGTACCAACAATACAAGTATTTACTGTATCCGTCTGAATATACCAGTACTTTTTATAATGAGTAATTGGTATTCCGCCATAACCAGGAAAACCTCCCTTTGATTCTGGTATTTGCGGATAAATTTGTTGGATTTCCTTTAACGTTTTTAATCGGTTATCTCCTTTTTGCCCATCTGCTAGAGGACGAAACCACATGTCCATTTTCAATCCCATAAGTATAGCTGGAACAACACAAATCGTAGAAACAACTAAACTTGTGCCTAAACTTGTTGTTGGGGTCAAAGGATTCCAAAAACCAGTTGAATCAAAATGGAATAACTGCGGCATTTCTTGTAACTGAAAAATATTCACTCCTTGTAAACTTCCTGGAATAATCTCAAATCGATGAAATGCTTCTGGTATTCTTGTAACAACATAGTTTAAAGGAAGATAAGCTAAGCCACTATAAAAAATCTTTTGAGAAATACGTTTGTCATGTTTTTCTGGTAGCTCTTCTCCTGAAGGAGTATAGCGATAGAAATGAGAAAGATACCTATTCTTTTCTAAATTGAATCGTTTGTCTTTTCGTCTCGTTGTTTCTCTAACACGCATTATTTCACCTCATTTGATTCTGAACTTTCGGAAGTGTTTGATTGTACAGTTGAATCGCTTGATCCTTCTTTAGCCTTACTAGGATCACTCTCTTTGCTATTTTCCATACTTGACTCTGTTGTTGACTGATTGGTACGATTCAATAATTCTTCTAATTGTTGTTTATACTCTTTTCTTGCTTGTTCTTGGGCTTCTTCCTTGATTAACGTCGTTGTGGCCACAGAATCAGCCTGTGAAGATTGATTGATATGATTAAAAGCAAATACTGTTCCTCCACCTAGAAGCAAGCTTAAACTTGCAATACATCCCACCATCCATCCGTTAAAGGAACGCTGTGGTGAAGGAGTTAAATTTGCTTGGTTGTTCACTGGCGTTTGAACAGCAGCTACTGGTTGAGGTTGTGCTAGATAATTTAACTGTGCTTGTCGCAATGTATCCATTTGTTCTTGACGTTCCTTACGAGCAGCTGCTTCTTTTTCCTTTTCTTGCTCTAACCGTTGTTTTTCTATCGCCATTTTTTGTTCCGCAAGATCCTGTTCACGTTTTTTTAATTCTAATTGTTCGCGCTCTTTTTCTTTTTGCCGTTGTTTTTCTTCTTGTTCTTTCAATTCTCGTTGTTGAATTTCGTACTCTTTTTTCCATTTTGGAATTTGTACTTGTAATTCTTGCTGGATCTGTTCGTGTTTTTCCATAAGAACTTCAGTCGTTGTTTGATATAGCTTATTCAGTTGTTCATTTAATTCTTTGCTAATCTTTAGCTTATCTGTACGCAAACCTCGGTAAATTTCTTCTTTTCGTTCTTTAATACGTTCTTTTAACAAGTTTTCTTTTTCTTTCGATAACGCTTCTTGATTCGTCTGAGTAAAATTATTGATCTTTGCTACACACAAGGAATACGCATTGTCGCGTTTCTTTTCGTATCGCTCTTTAATTTTTTGTACTTCTTCTTCAATCACTCGCTGTTCTTCTTTATTTAGTTCCTCTTTTGCTTTCTCCCAATTAGACGACTGTTCCGTCGCATACTCATTAATTTCTTGATCTGTTTCTTGTTGACGTTCTTCAAAGGTGGCTAATAAATCTTCTTGTGCAAGCTCATGCCAATTTGTTGATTGGACAGACTCTAACTGTTCTAAAAGTGTGCCTTTACCCTGTGAGATTAATTCTTCTTTACTCTCTAAAAATGCTTGATAGGTTTGGGGTAATTGATATTTCGAATAAAGCTCATTTAAAAATAATTTGTTTTTTTCTTTCATCCATTCATGCTCTGGCGGATATTGATCCAAAATATAATCAAATACAGTTGCCTTTTGTATCTCTATTTCGTTTTTTTCTACTTCTTCACTGATAAGTGGTTCAATATATTCCTGAGAATCCCCTTCAGTCCATGTTGACTCTTCATTAGCTTCAACTGGATCAACTTCTACTTCGGCCGTCTCATCATCCTCCATTGTTTCTTCAAAGGGATCTACCTCCAACTGACCCATCACATCGTTCTCTTCCTCAAATATCGATTTCTGAGTCGGAATATCAGCTTGTTCGTCAACATAGACTGTCTCTTTTTCTTTTGACTCCTTCTTTGGAAATATTTGTCGTTCCCATGGTACTTCTTCATTTACTTCGACTTCACTCCCTTGATTCACTTTTCTTTGGTCGCTCTCTAACTCTTCTTCTAAAACTTGTAAAAGTTTTTCGTTTCGATAAGACTCTTCCACACTCATAGTTTCATCCGTTTCTTTAAACACATCAAGGCGGATTAAATCCATCAATGTAGGATAGAAACCTTCTGAAATTTGATAATCCAGTTGCCCAAAAACGTATTCTGTACCAGCTTTCTCTATTTTTCCTTCTGTGTCATGTAACGTGAGAGTCAACTTAACAGAAGATCGACTTTCGTGTTCCAGTACTTTCCCTAACACATGTAGCTGTTCTTCCGTTTCAATGACAGAATATTTAATTGTTTTCGGTAAAAAAGAAGTACGCTTTCCTACTTCCTTCGTTGCTTTTTTTATTAACTCTTTATCTGTTTTGGTATTGCCTGCAATCGTAAAGTACATGAGTATTCTCCTTTCATAAAAAAGGAGTAAAAAGTATCGACTACTTCTTACTCCTACTTTTTTACTTTCTTATAATCCTTGAGGTGTTTGTCCAAACAATCCAAATAACGAAACCACAATAGAAGCTGCTGCTAAAATAACTCCTACCCCCATCAATACATAGCCTACGTGCATCTTCCCATTTTCAGCTCCTCTTCGTCCAAATAGGAAGAAAAGACCCCCAATAACAATGGAAGCAACGGCCGCAGCAGCAGCAAAAATCATCAGATTGTTTTTTAAACTAGTTGCGGCAGTTTGTAATGCTCTAAAAATATCAACCGCAGCTACTACTTTCGGTTGTGTTAAAAAATTCATTGTAATTGATTCAAACATAAAATTGTTCGCTCCTTTTAGTGTTTAATAATTTCGTCGAAAACAAGCTTTTCACGTTCACGTTGATAGATATATCCTTCTAAGTCCTTGTCTTTTCCCCGTAATAGGTCAAATTGTGCTTTTTCAAGGACTTCTTGTTTCCACTGTGTTTCAGATACACCGCGGCGTTCTAAGATTTTAGACGCGGCTTTTTCAAATGGCGTTTTAGCTTTTGCCACTGTGATTCCTCCTTCAGGACAAATAAAAAGACTAGCAATCACTCGCTAGTCTTTTGTAACTTATATTTATTGGATTGTGATCCATCGTGAATCAATTTCTCTTTCGTTCGCTTTTCATCCTTGCTAGATCCAAGAAAAATTATTTTTTTTACGCCATTCTTCTCATAGGGAACAACAATAAATAAAGAATCAGATTTGTTTATAAATTCCCTAACACCAGCTGAATCTACTATTTTGTATCTTTCTAAACCTTTATAGTCTTTTTGCCTCTTGACTGTTATTTGTACAGGATCTGGATGCCATACACTCTCAGAGTATTCCCAGGTAGTCTCGTCTATAATTTTCAAATTATAAACAAGACCACCTACTTCTTCTTTCCACATAGTTCCTGATTTCAATACGCCATTATCTTGATTAGTTTGTTTATTTTTTTCATTACTACATCCGACTAAAATAACAATCATGGCAATCAAGGAAGTAACTACTATTATTAACTTTTTCATTTTATTCATTCTTTCGTTTTTTTATTTTAAATGTATCTCAGAACCGCATAACTAAAAGTTGCTAACACAAGTAATAGTAAGCTGACCGCTGAAATCGTTACTAAATGTGTAGAACCTGTTTTAGGAACAATGACCTGTGGCAAGTTAGGATCAACCCCAATTGTCACAACATTTGTTTTATTAGAAACATTATCTACTGCTACTACGGCTTGGTTATCAATATTTTTTTCTGATTGTAATGGAGTTTTAGCTGTAAATATCAGCTGAATTTCTCGTCCATCTAAAAGATTGTTACTTAAGAAGTCAGCGGAAGCTTCCCACTTCAGCGTTCTTGAATTGCTATCATAGGTTAGTGTGCCTTCAGAAGTAATATCTTTTCCTTTACTCTTATCTATTACTTGCGCAGAACCTTCTTTATATGTCAAACGAGCTTCAATTGGATCTTGAATACTAAATTGTTTGTAGTGATCTGACGCAGCGTCTACGCCTTTTGTGTGCCATTTTTGTGTGACTAGATATTGTACTTCAGATCCTGCGTTTAAAGGAGCTGTCGGCGTACCCTTCTTACCGTCATTTCGTCCGCTTACATCTTTTCCATTTTGTTGTACTTCTTTCACTGGAATTTTAGGGAAATAAACGGTAATGATATTTGTATCCTTTTCTACTTTATTAATGATCGACGTTCCCTGATTTTTGGCTACACTATTTTGATTGGCCAATTCATTGACTTTTACATTGATCACTAATTCGTAAGTTTCGCCGTTATACTTCATTCGATTTTTTAATGTATCAGCTTTCGCTGCATATTTTACCTGGTGTTTTGTTTTGTCATAGGTCACTTCACCAGATACATCGAATTTTTTATTTGTACCACTTTCAACGTGTGCATCGACGTAATTTACTTCTTTTGGTAAATTATCGATTAACTCAAATCGATCGTAAACCGCTAGTAAATCCACTCCTAATCGATTCACCTTCTGTTTGATTCGATATTGAATCGTGTCTCCTACTTGCAACATTTTATCGTTCACGTTATTTCCATTTTTATCAACCCCTGTTTTTTCAGGTTGATCAGGAACAACACTAAAGATTGTCGCAGAAGATAAAGTAAACCAGGTTTGAACATTAGAAGAACCAATCACAAACGTCGGATTTGCTTCAGATATTTTAAAGGACACAGTACCTTGACCAAACTTCGGATCTCCTAATTTATCATGCAAATTATTGAAATCATTATCCGCTTGTGTCAGCTTAGAGCTTCCTCCTGGGTGGCCACCTACCACGTTCAGATTGTTGTAGAAAGATTTAAATTCTGAAAGAACCGTATCTTTTCTGACATACCAATCTGTCGTATTCATTTTGTCATAGTGGGCATATTCTCCTTTAAGATCCGTGCTTTTTCCTCCTGCAGGGTTCAAAGAGTTAAAACTGATAAATGTATCTCCTGAAAATTGAACGGGGCTACCGTCCTCATATGTGGCTACTAGCTGCACATTCATTTGTGTTGAATGGTAAACAATTCCTGAGAAAAGATTGTCTGAGATCCAAAGTACTGTTCTTTTTTTAGATTTACTCATTGCACCATTCGTATTTTTATAGCCATCGTCTCGAAAATGAGTTTTTGTATAATTGTTATCTAGTAGATTCCACGGCAACGTATCCGAGTATAAGTGAATATTAGATAGAACTAGCTTGATATTGACTTTTTTCCCGTTATACGTACCGATTTTTCCATAGTCAATATTGACTTTGGTGTTGGTTGTTACGCCTTCTAAAACAAGGTTTGTTTCACCGTATTCTTTTTGGAAAGAAGGATAGCGTATATTTTTGTTTCCCTCCACTAATCCTACGTAGTCGTCTGTAAAACCACCTTTGTTGGCATCAACATGATATTTGTAAACTTTTGACGCTCCGTTTACAGTAATATTTGTTTTTGCATTAGGAACATCTTTTGGAATAATAAAATTATTCTTTACGTTCTGGATTGGATTTGACGGATCGACAATAACTTTTTCAGCAAAGACATTGGCTGTTTTTAACCCAAACAATGTACCTAACATCATCATTATGGGAAAAACATATTTTAACCGTCTTGTCCACGAGTGTTTAAAATTCATCCCTTCATCCCCTCTTTTTTATAAATGACTAGTGAAATTCCGACAATAACGATCAAATTGATCGTAGTAAATAATGGATTCCTAATGAGCTTTTCCATAATATCTAGCGGCATGGAAGCAGCTGGTATGTTTAAAATCCTCATTAGGTATAGTTGGTAGCTTGGTAAAATAGATAATTGAGAAAATAATAAACCGCAGTACAAAAAGACTGCGGTTAAACAAGAAAGATTGAATAATAATAATTTGATCAGTTTCATCTTATTTCTTCCTTAATCTCTAGAAAACAAGTGAGTAACAAAATCCCAACAATTCTCAAAGAAGTTTTTCTTTACACCAGTAGAAACGATTTTTTTTACTTCTTCTTTAGGTTGCGAAGCTTCTGATTTAGGATAAATCCACACATCCTTTAAGAATTCATCGTTTTTATCAGAAACAGGTGTTAATAGCAAAATATCCTCGCTATTAGAAATGTTTTCAGGACTTGATTCATTGACAATATAATAAGCTTGTTTCTGATTTGCCTGTACTTCTATCGAGAATTCAAAGACACCTGTTTGTTGATCAATTGTCTTTGTTTCTCCATTAGAAACTAGCTTCAATTGATCACTGGATAGTTTTTTCACTCGATCTTTTAATTGGGATTCAATTTGGTCAGTAGTGAGATCCTTAACATCCATCTTTTGTAAAATGTCCGATACATCATAAACAGAAAACTTCGCGCCATTTACTCCTTCTTGTTTTTCATGCCCCTGGTTGTCTAATTGTTCTGAAGAAATAATCTTTTGAACGTGAATGGTCTGTTTGACTATTTGATCGTCTTCAGCAATTTTAGGTTCTTCTGAAGAATCAACTGTTGACGAATCGACGGTTTCATCGCTGCTTTGAATCGTGCTGCTATCTGACGTTTGGATTGTTTGTTCTGTGCTATCCGTGCTTTCTTGTCTGTCTGCAAACGTCAACTGTGTGTAGGCAGTGAAAGAAAAAAGAGCGGCTGCACAAACAAATAGCCATTTTCTATTTCTCATGTTGGTTACCCTCCTTTATTTTTTCTTTTTATAAACAAATAGCGAACCAATGATCATGACTGAAAGAAAAACAGTACTTCCTAAAAGCCATTTCCAAGATAATTTTTGTTGCTTATTTTCTTCATCTTTTAATTCTGATTTTGTAAAGGTTACTCGCTTCCCATACACTAGAAAACGGTGTGTGTTGATCCCCTTAGGCGTACATGTCATTAGCGTTACTCGATCTTCATTGGGATTTGGTTCTAAGTAAGTGACAAAGTTTCTTTGTAGTTCGTCTTTTTGCACTTCCTCAATCCGATCGATTTGATAAGCGTGCTGCTCACCATCAACTTTGATATAAAACTTTTCTCCCTTTTTTACTGAAGGTAAATCATCAAAAAGATTATCTTTATAAAGTCCACTATGACCTGCGATTAAAGGATTTTTACCGTTTCCTCCTGTAATATCACCAGTTCCTTCCGTAATACCTACACCATTTTCTAAAATTTTGTCGGACGTTCCGTCATAAATTGGTAGTTTTAAAGAAATACTTGGAATTGTAAGAATACCAACAGGATCGCCTAACTCAATCTTAGCAACATCCAAAGAAGAATCCGTTTCTGCTGCCGTTCCTGTTCGATCGATTGCGGCAATCTGCTGATTTTGTTGGTATTTCGCCACGCTCGCTTCAGCAGGCATCAAAAGTAAGACACCTACAGCTGAAAGTAACCAGAAAGCAATGATCCATTTACCCATGATTCGCTTTTTCTTAGGCTTCCTGATAATCATTGGTTTTGATCCTTCTAGGCTTTCTTCTTAAAGTAAACAACTGCAGAAAGTGCCCCTGCTCCTAGCAACAAGCAAGAGATTAATACATACGTTTGAAAACCGTTGCTACCGGTCATTGGTACGGAAGCTTTTTGATTGTTTTTGATCGTGATTCGGTTTTCTTCTTTGTATGAATCTTTGTCTACTTTGAAAGAGATCTCTTTCGTTAATTTTTGATAGTTTTCAGGCGCTTTTGTTTCTTCCAGTGAATATTCACCTTCAGTTAAACCAGTGATTTCAAAGTGACCTTCTTTATCTGATTTTAGGATCGCTGCATTTGCTACATCGTCTACCCATACTGCTTCTTTGACACCGTTTTTATCCGTATCAACTAATCCACCATAATATTTTCCTTCTGCGTTTTTAGCAGCAAATTCTGCGCTTTCAAGCGGTGTTGCTTTGATTCCTGTTCCAAATAGTCCGCTATCGACTTTTAAGAATTTTGCACCATAAGTCACAACGTCAGCTTTCGTTTTTTCGTGGTGTTCTTCCTGATTAAATGGATTGTTGTTATAAACGAAATCCACGCTATTTGTTAATGGATTGACAACAGCTGCGCTGTCATTTACATACATGTTATAAGTCATTTGAAGATCTTGTCCGTGTAAACTTGCTACAGTATCACTTACTTGGCCATTATTCACGATAAAATCGATCACAAAGCCATTTTCTGAATTTTGGATTTTATAATCTGTATTTTCTTTTAATACCACAGATCCATCTTTATTTGTTACTTTGATATTTGCTTTAGCAGCGACATAAGAAAGTCCTTGCCCTGCTGTATCCCCCCATTTAAATACACTGTAAGGAGAAGTTTCGCTTTTCACTCCGTTTACTGTGATACCGTCTGCTCCGCCTGCAATGTCTGTTGGGATATGAATCGTTCCTTGATAATTTACTGCGTCACCAATTTGGAAAGAATGTTCTTGTCCTGTTCCATTTGTTACTGTTTTATCGATCACTGGTGCTTTATAGTTTACGTATGAAGCTTTTAAGTCACTTGTCACGCCATCATTCGTAATTTCAAAGGTTAATTTATTGTGCGCATCGTTGCGAGCGTCTGCGCCTAATAAATATTGATCTGCTGTTGGTTCTTTATCTGATCCCACTACAACTTCTGAAGGAACTTCCACAAAATAGTATTTTCCTAACGTCAAATCAGTAGCAGTCAGCTTTCCTTGATCATCCGATACAAGATCTCCTAATTTTGTTCCTTTTCCAGGTTCGCCCTTGTATAACTCAAATTTTGCCCCTTTTAAAGGTGTTTGTTTGCTTTGAGCTGTGCCATCGTCACCAAATTTCGTTAATTCAAAACTCAACTTAGAAACAATATTTTTAGGATATAAGTGAATGTCTTTTAAAAAACCTGAACCTGTATTATCAGTCATTGGCGCAATCACAACCATTGGTTTTGCTTTTTGTGTGACTAATCCAGCAGCGGATTTACTTTCATAAACCACATATACATTCCCTTTGGAATTGACATAGGCTGGTTGATCAGCAAAAGTAATCTCACCATTTTCATCTACAGCTGAAGTAATTTTGTTGGTTGCATTCTTGACGTACTCACTGTTAGATCCCTTGTCTTCTACATCTTTAACGATTTCGTCCACTTTCGCGTTGGTTAGATCAGAATCTTCAGTCGGTAATACTTGATCCGTAATATTTCCTAACGTAAACTCAACATCACCATAATCTGCCTTGTTGTATTTCGTTACACCTGTAGGATATTGATCGTGCGTATAACCATCGTTTTTGATCCCGTCAATATCAACATTCAATTGCGTTCCTTGATCGTACATTAATTTATGAACCGTGATATTGACCTTCTCTGGTGGCGTTTTTTGCGTGACATCTTCTGCATATGCTCGATATCCCTGAAAGCAGCCTGCAATGATTCCTAACATTCCAACAAGCATTCCAGCTTTTTTTACATACCGATTTATTGCCATTTTTTACTCTCCTCATTTCATATTTCAACGACTCGCGTTGATTACAACCTTGTTATTGTAGCTCTCCCTGTACCACGTATCTTTCTTTTCCTTGTGACGTATAAACACAAGTAAACAACGTTAATAAGGGTTTCTCTCCTTTCTTTGGTAAAGACAAGAAAGAGTTCTCTTCAGGAACGCCATCAATTAATTTAAAGTACTCAGATACGATAAATTTACACGTTACCTTGTAACGATAGACGCCATCGTTACTAACTAAGTCCATCACCTCCCCTAATGACAACTTTTGAATATCTGAAAATAAAACACCTGGCATTTCCATGTTGTGTCCTGCTAGAACATAGTTTCCTTTGCCCATTTCGGCATCCTCATAAAAATAAGTAGCCGCTCCAAGACTCAAAGTGTATTGATTTGCCCCTTTAAAAATCGGCAATGCTAAACCAAGTGCAGGAATCTGAATTTGTGCAAATACTTGTTTATTGACGCCCATTTCGATTGCTTCTTTTTGTATGGACAACATTTGCCCCAAAGACATATCATTATTGACGTTCGTTGCATCCTCCTTATAACTCTTTGCGTGTGCATTGATTTGATCTACGGGCATCTTTTTTTCTATATTTTGCTTAAACACATCTCCTTCATGTTTTTGGTAGCTAACATAGCCAAACACACTGCAAAAGACGATTAAAGCGACTCCTAAAAAACCAAATAACCATTTTTTCATCCATCTGCCTCCTTTCAGACAAAACAAAAAAACTTTTTCTCATTTCCATAGAAAAAGTTTTAAAAATGAATTCTATTAATGAATGTCATGAGACTTCTAACAATAGTTGACAATTAGAACTTTTTTTCACATAAGTTCGTCTCAACTGTTCAAAGTTTTTCATTGAACCTAACAAACAAGCTTTCTCTTTTCCTGTTAACTGCATATCATTGATATATTGCGCGACAGATAATCTTTTAAGGTGTTTTTGTTTCATTGTTTTTGTTTCATTGTTTTTGTTTCATTGTTTTTAGTAACTTTTCTTCCATTTCTTTCGACACTTTTTTTCTATTTTCGATTTCTTTACAATTCATGAGTTTTCCTTCCTTTCATTATTTTTATCAAAATAAAAAAGCCTATGTACGCCATACGCTTTGGTCTTACTTCTTCAATTTTTTTCGTCTAATAACTGGACGTGCTGGTTTTAAATCTTTTATTCCGTTATGCTCTCTCCAATAGTCGAATTCTTTTCGTAATCTTTCTTTTTCCATATCTGTTCCTTTAGATAGGGCTTTGAATACATCTTTAGGTGAATAACCACGAGCTAACAGCTGTACATACCTTCCTTTTGTCAAAGTATCCATATCCATCGCATCTAAAACTGGTCGCGCCATCTAATTTTCCTCCTAAATAAATTCCTTACTCAATGCCTAAGGTAATACTACCTTTTTATTAATCGCCGTGATTCCTTCTAATCCTTTATCTGTAAAATCTAATTTGTATGGTTATTTTCCTAAGTAATTGGTCTGAGAATCATTACCTAATTTCTTTTTACTTTGAAAAAAATTATAGAATCTTGGATCTATTAAACCAATGTAGAATCAATGCTTAATACACAAGATTTTTGTTCATCAATAATTGTAAAAATGTCTTTTGTAGCTTCCTCCATACCGATTGGTTGTAACGTTTCTTCACTAATTTTTTTCGCATCCTCTTGAATTGCTTCATTTCGATTTAACTCATGCAAACATCGAATAAATTCTTCACGATTTTCGATATCTGTTACTACTTGTTCATACAATTCTGCACATTCTTCTTCATTCTTTGCTGCGATTAACGCATAATAGTATGGTGATTTTACTTCGAAAAATTTCATAATTTATTCCTCCAGTTTTTATTCTTCTTTATCCGCTACAAATTCAATGATTTCAACGCTGACAATATAATCACTCAAATATGACCAAGTATCTTCAACAGATAATTCGTCTCCATTATCATTCATAAGCGTCATTTTAAACCATTCATTACCTTCATCATCTTCAGGTAGCAAGCCGAATCCAATTGGATTATCAGTCAATGTTTGATCGTATAAATCATCCTCGTTTAATGCTAAAACATCTAATCCTTTACAATTTCCGCCTCTTCTAAACGTCACAAAACCTTTGTAATCCCAACGTTGGAAAGAAACCTTAATAGTATGTGTGCCCAATCGTATATTCGGATCATAATTTTTCATTTGTCATTCCTCCATTACGTAAATTTCATTTTCTCTATGTTTTATATCAATTTTTTCACTTTATTCAGGACTCGTTCATATTTTATCGTTTTTCGTTTACTTAAAAATACATAAAAAATATCGACTCGTTTATGGCGTCCGAAACGAGAAACCCTAGTAGACAGCGGTAAATGCTCGATTGATCCAATGACCAACGTCCTCGCAAGTATCTACATGTACTGCAGCACACGACACAATTTCTTGTGCGTCCTCCCCATTACGAGAAGACCTACTCCTTATTCCATGAGTTTGCGTCAAAGCCTAGATCCCTTAGTAGCTGCTCATGATTAATCTAGACGCTATTCTAACTTGTCTAACTTCTAAATTCCCTCTTGTTTACTCTGCGCTTATTATTTACACAAATTCATTTCACCACTATCCAAACAAGCGCATTTACTCGATTGACCAATTTTTTACGTTACCAATCGTTAAAACCTACCCCGTCACTCCCCGAAGGGAATTGTTGATAGATCAAGTCTACTCCTTATTTTTCTAATGATTCTAAGTTCTTTTAGAAGTCTCGACAATATTTTCAAGCAAGCGAAAAACGATAAAATACAAGTTATGAGAATGATCAATTCAGCTGATTAAACGCCCCATCCCTTTTGCGGTACAACGCAAGACTCCATTTTTTCTTCGACCAATCAGTACACCGTTTTGGTCATAAACATGTTTGATTGTTGGATATAGCTCTTTTAAGGGGATAGGATCTTTTAAAATTATTTGCTTTTGTTTCCCAATGTAATAAATCATTTCCTCTGAGACTTTGTCTTTCTGGATTATATATTTCTTACACTGCACAACGGTTTTACTTTGGCCAGTTGATAGTTTCTTCGTGATTTTCTCTGTAGCGGTACACCGTTTACCGTAGTGACAAATATCTTTGAGACTCAAAATTCCTGTATATGACATAAAATAAACCACCCAATTTCTTTAAATATTTTTAACAAGTTTTTCTTGTTATTTTTCAAAAATAGAGAATTGATTTTCGTTCATGACAAACAAAAAAGAGGGAACGCATCCAAACATGCGTTCCCTCTAATTTCAGCGTTCGTCATACGGCAAAGAGCCACACGGACATTTTTATAACATTATGCTTAGGCATAGATTCATCGTAATATCACGTATTTTTAACCTTAACACAGCCAAAAAAAGTGGTATCACTTTTGAATATCTGTTATACTAAATCCATTGCGGGTAATACCGTAACACTGAAAGGTTAACGCATTAAGGGCCAAATCTTAATGCCGTGTATGAACGCTGACGAAGGTTACCAGCCTTCCGAGTTCATACCGCCTTTCTTTTTTTTGTATTTTCAATTGTCCAAATTTATCATCCAAAAGTGCAGAACGAAAATCAATTCATCACAAGCATAGCAGACAATTAAATTTATACAAAAAATGTAAGCGAATAATATTCGTATTGCCTGAAAAGAAGTAATATCAAGATTTTTAGCTTGTTTAAATAATGAAATTATCTCTCTTCGCATATTATTATAACTCAAAAAAAAGGAGTATGCAAACATACGTTCCCTTTTCTATATTTGAAATTAATTATTTCTTTTAACACTTATGACGTAAAAGGCTACGTTTGTGATTTTTATCATAATATTTTAACTTATAAATTCTATTAAAATAGCTATTATTTTGTAATATTCGTAATATAATTAGAATAATAAAAAATTTTTAATTTTAATGTTACTTCATGAAGCAACAATCACTTTGTCAGTAAAGTTTCACTCTAACCAGTCTTTCGTAATAGTGCTTGGGGAGCTTTCATAATTCAAACGTTTTTCACTTGATACTTTAGCAGCTATTGGTTTTTCGATAAACCAATTTTTTACATAGACAAAAATCAGGTTCTGGATATTTTCGACTTTTTCGGTTTTTAATTTTTGATAGGCTTTTAACAGTGTCGTGTATAATTCTTGTTCTGCATTGACATAATAACTATCGAGTTCTTCAAAAACTATCGAAATACCACTTTCTATTTCAGCTTTTTTCTTTGCATTATGAATAGTCTGGACGGTTTTTTGAGCTTCACTGTAACTTGAAGAAAATATTTTTATCAAATTTAATACTCGTTCAGGGACAAACGTAGCAATGCTGTCGTTTGTCATAATTGTCTCAAAATTGTCTAACAACAATTGATCTTGTAGGCGGTCTTTTTCAGTGTCTATATTGTGTCTATTAGTGTCTAATATATTATTATTAAGTTCTGGTATGATTTTCATACCCTCTGATTTATCAACGTTTTGGCACGGTATGATTTTCATACCCTCTTGAGCCCCAAGGGATTCAGCGTCTGATTTTTCGTCGAGGGTGGGTATGATTTTCATACCCTCTGATTTATCAACGTTTTCCCTATTCTCTCTATCAAATTTTTCGAGTAAGTAGATATCATTTTCTGAGACTTTTAATTCTGCTAGATATAGTCTATTAGGATTATTTTTCCCTAACTGTTTGTTAAATCCCATCTGCTTTTGTAATAATAAACCAAAGGATTCCAACTCTTTTTTGATTGCTATCGCTTTTTGTTTTTGGCAGTTTAATACTCTACATAGTTCATTTGTCGTATAAGTAAAATAAACATTACCTTCTTCATCGATTTGCCGTTTGCTGATTGCGATCTCTAATCTTGCTTTTAAAAGCATATAGGCAATCTTAGTTGAATCTTTCATTTTTTTGTATTCGTCAGAAACAATAAAGACTTTTGGAAATTGATAAAATAATTCGTTGTAAACTCTATCCGCCTTAAAAAAATTAAAATCAGTCATTGTAGATCCTCTACTTTCACGTTGTTTTATTTATGTAAAATTACCTACTCTTTTCGAAAATAGCAAAGATAAATAAAAAATGCAAACGCATTAAAACTGTTTTTTAATTAAATACTACCTAAAATAAGAAATAAAATGAATTATGTACTACCTTTAAAGTCATTAAGAACTACTTTAAATAAATATTATTTATAATTAAATACTACCAGAAGAACGTATGAATAAAATTTAGTTTTAAAATTAAAGATAATTAAGTACTACCAGTATCAAAACAAAAAATAAATTAAGAACTACCTTATGCATATAAAACATACTACCATTACTAGTAATATATACTACCTTATTTCAGTAGTATATATTATATTATTCTTATAAGACAAGGCTTTAGGCTAGAAAACAATAGATTATATACTACTAAAAAATACAATAAGTACTACCAATGTCATATATATATAATAATTATGTACTACCATTAAAATTAACTTATTTAATAAGATACTACTGTGTTAATCTGAAAAAAATTACTTTAAAGTAGTTACATACTACCTGTTAAATTAGATACTACCATTAATACTTAAATTAGATACTACCTATATTTATATTAAGTACTACCGTTCTAGGAATAAGATAATAAAAAAATACTACCAAATTGCAATTAAATACTACTTAAAATGTAAAAAATAAGAACTACCCAAATTAGGTAGTTCTTATTAAGAGAATATCAGATAAATTTGTACAAGTCATAAAAAAATTAATCTTAAATTTTTAAATATATATACATGTTAATTATAAACTACTTTATTTAGGTAGTACATAATTAACAGATAAAACTACATGCTTGTAGTTTGTCTAGCTAATGAGTTGCATATGATTTATATAAAGGTGTGCAGCATAACTTAGTTGAAGTTAAGAGAATAGAATAAATATTTTTTGTTTTGCTAATAATTAAACACTACCTAAATATGGTAGTGTTTAATTATATAATATTCATTTTGTTACAAATAATCGTATTATAAAAGCATAACAATTGAGATAACTATTTTTTAGATTATTTAAGTACTACTTAAATTAGGTAGTACTTAAATTTTGGTTTAAGGTAGTAGGTAATTAAGAAATAATATATATCTTCTTTTATAATAGAAGGGAAGAGGCCTAGTTAAAAGCAGCGACAATTAATAACAATGTATTTAATGCTTCACAAAATCCATTTGGTGGACAATGCATTGTTATTAGCGATGATCTACCGTTCTAAGTAGTTTTTTCTATTGGTTGCATTCGTGACTAATTATGGTATAATTATGAGTAACAAAGAGGTATTTCATTATATCACCAAACCCCATCAGCGTGCAGGCTGATGGGGTTTTTTTTACGTTTCTATATTATAGAATTAACTGGTAGGCTTACTGTCTTTTTTGGCAATTTTGCAATCAAGCCACTTGCAGATGTAGTGTGCAGTTACCTCTGCAAATGGCTTGATTGCAAAAACAAAATCAAAAAGGTATTTCATTATATCTCCTCCTCCCCTTGCCAGATTAGGCCGGGGTAGCAGACAGCAAAACTATTATAACATAACTGAAATACCTAAATGACATATACAGATATGATAATTGATGTATTGATTTTTCTAACAAAAGCACATATTTTAATATATACTACCTATTTTAGGTAGTATATATTTTTAGATATAATATCGATCAGTTTTGAGGAAATGAAATTCTAGATATTTTTTGCTACATAGAGTTACTTTCAATATTTTTTAACGTAATTAGGCAGAAGTCACTCATCCTCTATAGGTTTGTGATGAAATTGCTATTGATCCATTTAAGTAAGAGCAAAAAACTGGAGGTTTATCAGGTAATTGGTCTAATGGATTTAAGTATGCGGTCACCGTGTATAGAGTTGCTTATGATATTCAAGAAAATAAAGTTATTCCAGTATTGCTATATGGAACACATAACAATTTTTATGAATTAGCCGAGAACACTCGCAACTTTATTCGTGTAGATGAATCGGCTTCGGTTGAGTTATAACTTTAGCTATATCAATCAACCGACAGACATATGTTAAATCTATATATAATAAAAATACCTACTTAAATGGATGTTAACGGAAGTGTATGGTGAGTAGTTCACTCGTATTTTGATATCGTTTGTACATGTTTTCAGCGTTCTAAGTGGCTTATTTTGTCCAATAATAATATGGAGTGGAATCCCTTAAGAAACACCGTTGACAATTGTTGTTATAACATGTTATAATTTATTTATCAAAAACTAAAAGGAGTGTGATAACATGGGAAAAGAACTAAAGGTTAGAAAGATCGGCAATAGCGTGGGAGTGATCCTTCCAAGTTCTCTTGGATTAAAAAGCGGAGACACTATCCAAGCCAAACAAGAAGGCAACTTATTCATATTAGATACTACTCAAATAGCAAAAGAACACGATCGCAAATTGATTGAAGAAAGTTTCCAAGACTTTGAGAAAGGTTTAACAGTTTCAGAAATTGAAATGGTAAAAGCTTTCGGAAAATACGGCTGGAGTGAATAGATGAAAGAGTACACGCTAGTTTATTCTAAAAGTTTCCAGACCAGCCTTGAAACGATAATAGAAGAATGGGAAAATGATCTTGCTCTTTCTCCAGCCAGCATAAAAAGATTTGTAGGTGCGATCCAGAAGGCTTTAGAACTAACCAAAAATTTTCCAACTATGCATGAGGAAGTTTCCGAAATCTATGGAATGGATATCCCAACATATCGGATCGTGATCGGCAAAAGCTATGCCTTATTTTATCGGATCGACCATGAAAAAAAAGAGATACTTGTAGGACGTATTTTCCAATCTAAACAAATGAAACTAGGCTTGTAACAATAATTAGGCAAAAGTCGCTCATCCTCTACAGGTGGGTGATTAATGCCGCTCGATATGGTTGTTAACCGTCGGTTATTCGAAGATTGATATATAAGACTTAGTACCTTTTTATTTTGCTCCATGTTATGGCCGAAGGTCTAAAGATACAATCATTAGTCTAGAGAAAAATTAAGAAACGTAGGAACTACGGGGATCGCTTGGTGAATAAGAGACACTGCTATTAGTGAAAAAATAAGATATCAAGTACGCTCTATTCCCAAAAATTTCGTGACTTTACTCATGAGAGGTTCAAGTAGTATATTTTTAATCAAAATTGATGTAACTTTTAATAAATACTACCTAAATAAGGTAGTATTTATTTTTGTGTTTTAAAAGAGGAAGTCCAATATATCTATGGGAAACTTCTTAAATATTATGTTGGTACATGAAAATATACATCCCTGCTAGACTATTTACAACATTTTACTTTGTACGTATTCTTGTTTTAAAAGGAATGGGATAAAATATAGGTACAATAACTATTTGATGCTAAATATAATTAATGGAGGAGAGATAGTGAACATACTTAATGAAAAAAGATATGTATGGTTTGCTGGTAAAAAATATATTACTACTTTCAAAAGATTATCCGAGTTAATGCAGCAGACTGTTAAAAGTGCTATGCCTGAAGGATACAAGTTTAATTTTGTTCAATCTTCAGTATCTACTGAAAGTATCTATTTTTCAATTCTTTCTGAGAGTAGGCTTTTTCATTTTAGAATAAGTTCTCATGTAAAGAAAACTGATGTTGATATATATACGTTCCGTACAAATAATTATAAAAATTTAAATGATTTGAGTAGAAGTATCAGTGAATATCTCAAGGGGAATAGCTATCTCAAGATTCGATTTTCACATATATTAATTTTACTACCATATTTGAATGAGAATTTCACCCTAATTCAAGTAGATAAGTCTTTCATTGCCTCAGGTAATCAAGGAAATATGAATATTACAAGTAACAAAACGTCACGTGTGCTATTGGCGTTGATGGGTTACGGAATTCTTTATAGAGATGACCAAAATGGCCAGATTCTAATAAATCGGGCTGGGCGTTCATTATTAATGAAATATAGAAAATTTATACCGGAAGATTTTCAAAACTTACAGTTAGAAAACATGCGTTTAGAAGATTTATTTAGATTAGCAGAAGATGATAAGTATAGATTTGAAGTTTTGAAAACGCGAATTGTAAAATTAAGTTAGAAAAATAAAAAGGCATTTATGGTACACTCAA